>Ga0209786_1000159_pt1 | contig 28773 bp, 22 predicted proteins | sample WorMetilvaeELBA2_FD_187405 | JGI IMG/M metagenome (GOLD analysis project Ga0209786, IMG submission 187405) | Marine gutless worms symbiont microbial communities from Max Planck institute for Marine Microbiology, Germany - Olavius ilvae ELBA.2... ...
TTTAGAGAAAACGCTGCTAAATATTGATTTGCTATTGTTCGCCATCGTTTTGAACGGCAGTAATTTAATGAGTGATAATTAGCGGCCGGGCTAACTGGAAAAACGGCCACTTTTCGTTCAGGCACTAAATAGTATGTCCACTTATTTTCGATTTTGAATTTTTTCGATTAACCGGGACATGCTCTCTGTGGACTGAACCAAGGGGAGGCAGGTAAGGACCAACAAACATGGGACTCAGTTTGAGAGATCAAATTCCTTAAATTTGCAATTAATTTCCGTCGCCAATCGGCCGGTTGTCTATTCTCATTTTCCACACTCAGGGTACCGGGTCAACGCCACCGGGATGAAACGGGTGGCATCGCAAGATTCTTTTAACGCCTAAAAGCAGGCCTTTTAAAGGTCCATGACGCATTATGGCCTGATGCGCATACTCTGAGCAACTGGGATAGAAACGGCACGACGGTCCCAGAAGCGGCGACAGTGTATACTGGTAAACCCTGATAATGCCGCTGAACATGACCTGCAATAGCTTATTGATGATCGTCATATTTCGATATGCGTTCGATAAGGTCTGCCATTGATCGAACAGCGTCTTCGGAGGAAAAATCAGCAGCCTGTCTCTTGGCAATAATATTGATATCCCACGTCCCTGCCAAGTGATGCCGGCTTAATCGAAATTGTTCTCGTACAAGCCGTTTGATCCGGTTGCGTTTGACCGCCGGTCCAACTTTTTTGGTAACGGTTATGCCAATTCGGGATCGTCCGAGGCGGTTGGGAGAAAAAATAGCGATGAAATGTTCGTTTTGTATTCGACGACCGGACTCGGCCAGGGCGAGGTATTCTCGCCGCTTTAAGATCCTGTCTGCCTTGGTGAGGAAAAAACGCAACGGACAAGCTTCCCACTTAAATAACAGAAAATTTAGTTTCCGGGCTGACAAATACCTTAATGCGCGAAAGGATAATCCTCATGTTGCACTACAAAATATATGTCGCCCGGGAATTTGAGATATCTCCCCCTCCCGATCAAGGTCAATAAACTACCCGGCCAGTCGTACCCGGCCCTTGGCTCGCCGTCGATTTATAATTCGTCGACCCTGTTTGGTGGACATCCGTTTCAAAAAACCGTGATTTCTGGCCCGTTTGATTCTGCTGGGTTGAAATGTTCTTTTCATTTTAAGAATTCCTCATTTGCTATGCCTGGCAGGCGACAACCAAAAACAGTATCGCTGATTGCCGGCGTTAAACATCGAACAATGTCGAATGGATCATTAATATAGCTTCAATAAATCCGATTCCTTCAGATTAAGCTAGTACCGTAAACCGAACTAATAAAACACAAGACCTTTTATCTGTCAAGGTCTAATATCGCAGAACACTCAGTATAAAGGGAATTGTGCCTGGTAATTATTGGCTGAGTACTTCGAAGATGTCAAATTGTTCCATGTGAAACTCGGGATTGGGGTAAATGACGATCTGTTTGCCGATGCCGCGTTCAAGGCTGGCAATCAGGATGTCCTCTTCACCCAGCAAAAGTTCCGCTATTTGGGGATTGACCCTAAGGGTCAGTCGGGTTCCGTCCATATCATGCGCGTCGCGCAATATTTCCCGATAAATGCTGTAGCAGATGGACTGCCGAGAGACCAGATAGCCCTCGCCTTCACAATAGAAGCAAGGTTCGCACAGAATTCGGGTCAACGGCTCGCGGGTACGTTTGCGGGTCATCTGGATTAGTCCCATATCCGACATCGGCAGAACGTGGGTTTTGCTTTTATCCTTTTTTAAGGCCTCCTTAAGCGAAGTGAAGATTTTTTCCTGGTTGGATTTTTTCTCCATATCAATAAAATCGATGATGATGATGCCCCCCAAATCTCGCAGCCTGATCTGGTAGGCAATTTCTTTTACCGCCTCGAGGTTGGTTTTAAGGATGGTCTCTTCAAGATTATGTTTTCCGACGTAGCGGCCGGTATTAACATCAATGGCAACCAACGCCTCGGTGTGTTCGATTAGAATATAGCCGCCGGACTTCAACCACACTTTTCTTTTGAGGGCGCGGGAGATATCGCCTTCCAGGTTGTAGGAATCAAAAACCGGCTCCGAGCCTTCATACAACACGACATGGTCTTTGAGGCTGGGCATGTAGGTGTCCAGAAATGATAAAATCGCATGGTAGGTAGGTTTGGAGTCAATGACAACCTTTTCGACCTCTTGAATCAAAAGATCGCGCACCGCCCTCAAACTGATGGACAGTTCCTGGTGCATGAGCGACGGCGCCGGGGCGGTTTCAAACTTCTTCCGGACGTTTTGCCACAAGTTGTTTAAAAACCCCATTTCATAGGCCAGCTTTTCTTCCTGCTCCCCTTCCGCGGCAGTTCGAACGATATAGCCGAAGTCCTCGGTTCTTAAATTTTGCACCATACTCTTGAGGCGCTCGCGTTCGGTTTCATCTTCAATCCGCCGGGAAACACCGATATGATCGGAATTCGGCATCAAAACCAGAAAACGACCGGGCAGGGATATATAGGAAGAAATCCGGGCACCCTTGGTGCCCATGGGGGACTTGGCCGCCTGAACCAGAATTTCCTGCCCTTCACACAACAGCTCTTCAATATTTATATTTCGCTTGTTGAGAAATGGCGGATTGCTTTCCTTTTCGAACTCGTCATTCTCGGATTCCGAGTCGATATTAAACAATCGTTCATATTCTTTAAAATCATCATAAAACACATCATCAACGTAAATGAATGCAGCCTGGTTCAGCCCGATGTTGACAAAAGCGGCCTGCATGCCGGGTAAGACCCGCAAGACCTTGCCTTTATAGATATTGCCGGCAATGTCGGAATCGTCTCCGCGGTCGACGTAAAGCTCGGCGATGTTGCCGTCTTCCAGCAACGCAACGCGGGTTTCATGTTCCGCGACATTAATGATGAGTTGTTTAAACATCCTGGTAAACTCCGTTTACGGGCCGAGAGCATGGGGCATGGCGCCAAGAGCATAGAGCTTGACATTTGAGGCAGCCGGCATTGCCTTGGTCCCGGGAATCAAAGATCTCAATGGCAGCGGTTACAGTTGAATAACCCCCAACGCCATGCTCTCTGCCCCATGCTCTCTGCCCCATGCTCTCTGCCCTTTGCCCTCTGCCCCATGCTCTCTGCCCCTTGCCCTTGGCACTCTGCTCCAGGCGCTCTGCCCTAAGCCCTCCGCCCCTATTCTTTCATCTTGACGATTCTGGCCTGCTTAATTTGAGTTTCATGCATATGGAAAACCGGACCCAGAATATGGGCGGGGCGCAGTGTTTTTCCCGTTCCGGCTGCAATCGACACCTGCAGCTGTTTTGAATCCAGTAATTCCAACGCTACCACCATATCCTTTAAATCTATCTTTTTCAACTTCCCTTTTCGTTTCGGAAGAGAAATACTTACTTCAGCGCTGCCATTAAAGGCGGTCACATCTTCTTGATCAAAATTGCCGCCCGGCAGCGTAACCCGGTAGGCATTGGCCCCCGGTACCTGGCGTTTAAACCCGGGTGGCGTAAATTGGCTGCCGGTGATGCGCAGGCCTTCGGGCAAGTGCAAATTCAGAAGACTGGTGATGCTGGTTGGGTTGACTGAGCCCGACACACTCATGAAGAACCGCTCCTGCTCGCTTTCCATACCGATGGGCAAAGGATCATCGAAAGATATTTTAGGCTTGGGATGAAATCCCTGGGAAAATTTTAGTGGAATCTTGGCCCGCTTCAGCGCCCTTAAAAAAATATTGACCATTTCCAGGTGGCCAAAGTATTTGGCCTGACCCAGTTTTGTATAAAAAACGCATAGACCCTGAAAATCATCGACGGGGGCACGGGGCCATTCACAGGCTTCAAAAACCTCTTCATCAAAGGCTTCATAGGTTCGCGGTTCGATATTCTCAAAATCGCAGGTCCCGCATTGATGGCAATCTCCCCGGCGGCAATCTTCGATCGATGTTTGCGCAATCGCATTCGCCCATTCCTGCTTTAAAAAAGACCCACTGACCCGGTTGTCGATAAAATCCCATGGCAAGGGCTCATCAACATCTCGTTTGCGGGCCGTGAAAAATTCCAGGTCAAGATCAGTCTCCTCAATCGCTTCCTGCCAAAAATCATATCTGAAATGGTCGCTCCAGCCGTCGAATTTGCATCCTTTTTTATAAGCCGCAACGAGCAATCGGCTTAACCGTCGATCGCCTCTGGCCCACAGCCCCTCCAACTGACTCACCTGGGGATCCTGCCATTTAAATTGAATCCCGGGAATTTTCAGCTTATTATGAATCCAGTTGATCTTAGACTTGGATTCAGCCAGCGAGATCTGGGGCGCCCACTGAAACGGGGTGTGGGACTTTGGAATAAATGTGGCGACACTGACATTGATCTTGCCCCGGCGCCGGTCGGCACCTTTGATTTTACGCAAATTCTTCACCAGCGCGACCAGGGCTTTGAGGTCATCATCGGTTTCCGTGGGAAGTCCGATCATAAAATAGAGTTTGATGACCTGCCAGCCCAGGTGGAAAGCATCCTGCACCGTATCGACAATTTCCCTCTCACTGATATTTTTGTTAATCACGTCACGCAGCCGCTGGCTGCCGGCTTCCGGCGCAATAGTAAAACCGGTTTTGCGCACCTGCTTGATCAGCTCCATCAATTGCGGTGTCAAGGTGCCGGCCCGTAAAGAAGGCAGGGAGACCGCCACATTGTCGGAACCAAAACGGGCCATCAAACGTTCGATCAACGGCGCCAGGCAGCCATAATCACCGGTGCTCAAAGACAACAGTGAAATGTCTTCATAACCGGTCGCAGCGATGGAATCGGCCGCAAGGGCCAACAGGTGGTCCGGCGAACGTTCCCGCACCGGACGATAAATCATGCCGGCCTGACAAAAACGGCATCCCCGGGTGCAGCCGCGGGAAACTTCCAGGCGCAGGCGATCATGGATCGGTTTACCGAAGGGAACAACGGGATTTTCCGGAAAAGGCATCCGATCCAGATCGTCGACAATTGCGCGTTTAACCGCGCTGTAGTTTGAAATGCGGGGAACCAGGTATTGCAAACCATGCTCATCGATTTGGGGTTCGAAAAAAGCCGGAATGTAAACCCCTTCGATTTTTGCCCATCTTTGCAGCAATGCCTCTTTTTGGCCCGCATTGTGGTTTTTCCATTGCAGCCACTCGCCGGTCATTTGCAGGATGACGTTTTCGCCGTCACCCACGACCATGGCATCAAAAAAATCGGCCATCGGCTCCGGATTACTTGTGCACGGTCCGCCGGCGATTATCAGGGGATGGGAGTGATCCCGCTCGGCGGCCAGGAAGGGAATATCAGCCAGATCGAGAATGGTCAGGACATTGGTGTAATTTAATTCATATAAAAGACTGAAGCCGATAATATCAAAATGGTTAAGGGGTGTACGGAACTCCAGCGAAAATAGCGACTGCCCGCTGTTTCTGAGAAGGGCCTCCATATCCACACCGGGAGCAAATACTCTTTCGGCAGCGATGTCCGTTTCTGTATTGAGAATATGGTAAAGGATCTGCATCCCGAAATGGGATGTACCGATTTCATATAGATCCGGAAAAGCCAGGGCAAAGCGCAGCTTAACCCGGCCATGATCTTTTTTGATGCTATTGATTTCCGAGCCCAGATAACGGCTGGGCTGTTCAACCAAAGGCAGAAGCTTGTCAATCATCTAATTAAACCTCTCTGAAAAATAGCGACATTTATGTGGCTGAAATTTCTTTGATGATGATTATAGTTTGGTCAATCATATAAATTCGGACAATCACCGGGTAAATACCAATGACTGCGCCCTGGAAATTGTGATGTTCCAGGGCAATTTAATCAATCACATGGGCCGCAAATGCACCAGCAATTCAATCTTACAATAAGAATCCATCTAGTGGCTATGGTAATATTAATCTGCCTGTCGGGTCTGATGAATCCCGACCGGAGTATCGCGCATGAGCTGGATCGTGAAACGGCCGTCGTTAAAGCCGTGCGCACGGTCAGTCCGGCAGTGGTAAATATAAGCTCGGCCTATGAAGTTCGCAAGCGGCCCAGCCCTTTTTCAGGATTCGGTTGGAATCCATTTTTCGAAGAATTTTTCCGGGACTTTTACGACCCGCGGTTTGAACGCCGCCAGGAGCAGACCAGCTTGGGCTCCGGGGTAATCATCGATGGCAGCAAAGGTCTTATTTTAACCAATGCCCATGTAATCCAGAAAACCGGTACCATCAAAGTGATCCTGCAAAACGAGCTGGAATTCGAAGCCAGAATCGTCGGTGCCGATCCTGATTCTGATTTGGCCGTGTTGAAAATCGAGTCTGAAAACCGGCTGCCCGCCATTAGCATGGGCAGCAGTGATGATTTGATGATTGGAGAAACCGTGATCGCCATCGGAAATCCTTTCGGTTTCTCCCACACCGTAACGACCGGGGTCGTCAGCGCCGTAAACCGCAGCATCAGGGCCGATGAACGCGTGTATCACGACTTTATCCAGATCGATGCCTCCATTAATCCCGGCAACAGCGGCGGTCCGCTGTTGAACATCAACGGCGACCTGATCGGGATCAACACGGCCATCTATGCGAAGGCCCAGGGAATCGGATTTGCCATCCCCATCAGCAAGGCCCGCAAAATAATTTCCGACCTGATTCAGTACGGCGAAGTCAAACAGGCCTGGATCGGCATCACGGTTCAGAACATGGACGAAACCCTGGCCAGCTACCTGGCGGTTGCCGGCAAAAAGGGGGTCATTATCAAATCGGTGGAATCTCGCAGCCCGGCGGAAGAAGCCGGCTTAATGGAAAGTGACATCATTTTTTCAATCGGAAATAAAAAAGTGCACTCTGTTGCCGACTATGAATCGGCCGCCAAGAGCCTGGCGGCCGGCGATACCATGCAGGCCGGACTATGGCGCAACGGCAAAGAGAAAACCATCGCCGTCGAAACCAGGGTCTTTCCCCTGGAGCTGGCCGAAGAACTCGCGTATAGACTGCTGGGCATCAAGGTCGATGATATTACCAAAAGGGTCTGGCGAAAATATCGCCTGGCAACCCGCGAAGGCGTGATGATTTCCGACGTAAAAAGAAGATCCTACTTAGCCCGCATCGGGGCCGAACCCGGAGATGTGATCCGCCAGATAGATGACTATACCATTGAGAACAGCGAGGACTTTAAAAAAGCCATCGTAAAATTCCGTCGTAAAAACTCGGTGGTGCTGCTGCTTCAGCGAGGAGAGCAGGGGTACTACATCACGGTGAACCTTTCTTAAAAAATACGGATGCAGACTCAAGGTTGATAAAATCGCAAATATCCTTTGCGACGGCAGGATATCAGCGAAGGCAGGAATCCTGCCGCTGATATGACTTTTTTGCGATTTTATCAGGGCTCAATCTTGCAAATTAGGATCTGCCTTCAGCCACCGGCACCTTACATCATATTTTAATCCATCGGCAGCCCCAACGAGTAGTGCTCGTATTCGGTCCCGCCCACGATATAGTCTTCAAATTCGCTTTCGCCGGCGTTGCGCGCATCGCTGCTTTTCCAGTTCTCCCAATCTTCTTTATTTTGCCACATTGATACCACGACAACCTGGGTGGGGTCATCAAGGCTGCGCATGGTTTCAGAAGAAATGTAGCCCGGCTGCGCCATGGCGCCTTTGCGGTTGTTGATCAACAACCGAGCTGCCGCTTGCATATTCCCGTCTTTGATTTTGCGTTTAATTAAAATTTTTACAGCCATCAGGTCCTCCTTTGGTTTGGTGGGGAAAGAATTCGAAAATCCCCAATAGTTGTAAATGGCGCTAAAGAAAAGTGGTCCTGCGGGCAGATGAACAACTAATGCCTGAAGGAACCGGGTAGAAGTAGGAGCTCCACATGTCGGTAGAAAGAAGGAGAGCCAGCGATCGAGACGCGAAACAGCACAAAGAAACCGCATTTAGGAATCAGACGATATACCGCCACAATGCCAAAATAGTAAACTATAAGGTGACGGATGTCAAAACAAAAACGGCGAAACCTACCAAGAGAAATGGGTCGCCATACAGGTTAATTTTTCACATTTTTACGGCAAAAAAAATGAAGATTAAACGGGTCGTCCGGTATTTCCAGCACCTCAACATTTTGAAATCCGGCGTCTTTGAGCATCGTCACGGCCTTTTCGCGACCCCACATCATTCCCAGTCCGGCACCACCGTCCACCAGCCCCACCGGCAGGCAATGCATTAAGCTGACGGTGTACAAAAACGGCCCCATCGGATGGTCCAGATTATCGGACAGCTGGGATCGAGCCGCAATATCCACCATCGAAAACAGCCCCTCGGCCGTCAGGATATGATATATTCCACGCAAAACATCTTGCGGTCGGGTTTGGTCGTGAATGGCATCGAAAGCGGTAACATAGTCAAAAGATTCCTTTAATTCCAGATTGTCCGCCAATGATGCGGCATCCTGGACTAGGAAATCAAGATTGGGGATTTGCTGCCGCCGCATCTCCTGCCGGGCTTTGGCAATGGCCTCTTTTGAAATATCGATCCCGACAAAGCGGCTGCGAGGATATGCTTTAGCCATCACCATCAGGGCGACCCCTTCGGCACACCCCAGATCACAGACCCGGATTCCAGCCTGCAGCCGCTCAACCAGCCGCCCCCCATCAACGGCGGGCAAAAAACGATCAACCAGAACCTGAACATGCTTGGCGTCGGCCAACTGTGACATAAACGCTTGAAATTTCGGATAGTTGTCATAAGAGACCCCATCGCCGGTTTCAAATCCCCGGATCACGGCTTCCATGGCAGATACTGTTAACAGGGGCATCTCCTGGGTATACACCCCCAGGTTTGCATTGCCGGACCGCCGGGTAAGGAAGTCCGCATGATGTTTGGGCAGGCAATACAAATTTTCGCCGTCCGGAGCTGCGGATAATTCCACAATCTCACCGGTGACCATAATGCCCAGCCATTCCAAAATATAGCGCCGGTTTAAGCCGGTTTTTTTCGCTAGGCTTTCAGCTGATTGAGGATTTTCCGATAAATCCATGGCATCCAGCAGGCCGGTCCGATAGCCAATGGACAGAGCCAGATTCAGGGCGCCACAGTTTAAAATCTCGACCATTCGATCAGAAAATGAATCTTTGCCGGCGGTTGATTTTTCCGTCATTTTAAGCCCCTTTTACCCTCCAGTGGTTTTGGTGCAACCTTCCGGCTTTTCGCCGAAATTTTTTTGAACTGTCGTAGTATCCAAATTTGGCCGTATTATATCTATATATAGTGTGGCCTATATTTTTTACTACTATATATGGCATACAGATTGACTTGACAAAAAAAAGCATTAAACGTTATATACAGGTGTTTTCAACAATACGTGGATGATTGGCTGAAGTCAAATAGGACGATCAAGACATGGGCCGAATTTGCCGGTCGACAGGAGGTGTCGGCTTAAATCGCACTCAATCATCGGGGACTTTTGACAGCCTCTCGTTGCACGGGAGCTGAAAGGGGGTAGGCATGCAGACTCTGGCGTTGTTGACGCAGGAGATCCCGTGGGTGATGGCTCCGGCGGCACTCATAGCAGCAACGGCAGTTGTCTCCATCATGACAGCTGCAATTCGTTGGACAGGGATGGCATCCAAGGCCATGGTCGTTGGAGCCATGATCGCATTGACGGTCGGCATCATGTTAATGGAAGTCGGACATTAGATCACATGGAACGAACGAAAATATTCAATCTGCTGAAGTCGGAAACCCCGGTCGCCGAAGTGTTAATAAAAGGCTGGATTAGAACCCGCCGGGATTCAAAATCTTTCTCTTTTATTGAAATCAACGATGGTTCGTGCCTGAGGAATATTCAGGTGATTGCCGATGACTCGTTACCCAACTATGACGACATAAAGAAGTTGACGACCGGCTCAGCCGTGTCCGTCCGTGGCGAATTGGTTGCATCCCGGGGTGGTGGCCAAAAATGGGAAATTTCGGCGGCCCAGGTCGACATTATCAGTCTGGCCCCGGAAAATTTTCCTTTGCAGAAAAAGCGTCACACCGATGAATTTTTGAGAAGTATTGCCCACTTGCGGCCCAGAACCAACAAGTACGGTGCTGCCTTTCGCATCCGATCGGAAATGTCCTATGCCATTCACAAGTTTTTCCGCGATAGGGGGTTTCGCTATGTCCACACCCCGGTCCTGACCGGATCGGATTGTGAAGGCGCCGGCGAATTGTTCAAAGTGACGGCCTTGGATCTTGAAAACCTGCCGCAAAAAGACGGCAAAACGGACTATTTACAGGATTTCTTCGCCAAAGAGGCCAATCTGACGGTATCCGGCCAGCTCAGCGCGGAGATGTTCTGCCTGGCGCTGGGTGATGTCTACACCTTCGGACCGACCTTTAGAGCTGAAAACTCAAACACCCGCCGGCACGCGGCCGAATTTTGGATGATCGAACCGGAAATGGCTTTTTGCGATCTCCAGGGCAATATGGATCTGGGTGAAGCGCTGATTAAATATTTGACCGCCTATGTCGTGGAAGAATGTGCCGAGGATCTTGAGCTGTTTGCCAAATGGGTGGATAAAAATCTGATGGCGACCCTGGAAAATACCGCAACTTCGGACTACGTCCGTTTGCCGTATCGCGAAGCAATGGAAATATTGCAAAAATCCGGACAAAAATTTGAATATGAATTCGGGTTTGGTAAAGACCTGCAAACCGAACACGAACGGTTTTTGACCGAACAGCATTTCAAAAAACCGGTCATCGTCTACGATTACCCCAAAACCATCAAACCTTTTTACATGCGCTTAAATGATGACAATGAAACCGTGGCGGCCATGGATGTCCTGGTGCCAAATATCGGAGAAATTATCGGCGGCAGCCAGCGTGAAGAACGCCTGGAGGTGCTGAAGGCGCGCATAGCAGAAACCGGCATGGAAAAAGAACCTTACTGGTGGTACCTTGAATCGCGCAAATTCGGCACCGTACCCCATAGCGGCTTTGGGCTGGGATTTGAACGCCTGCTCATGCTGGTCACCGGCATCAGCAATATCCGCGATGTCATCCCCTTTCCGCGTACGCCCAGTAACATAGAATTTTAGTTATATGTACCCGGCATTGTATCTTTGCGCCCCTGCGCCGTGACCACTTAGCGCTTGCCAATACTTCCTGAATGACTACCTTTAGCCTGTCGACGTCAATACCGTCGTGTATCCAATACGACCCGCGAATAAGAGCACCCCATTATGTCCTCAGAAGACCAATCACCCCTGCAAAATCTGGACGAGAATGCAGCCTTGCGCACCATTATAGAAGGTACGGCCACGGAAACCGGCCAACAGTTTTTTACCGCCCTCGTAAAAAATCTTTGTCTGGCGCTCAACACCCACGGCGCCTGGGTGACGGAGTACTTGCCGGTAGAGCGGCGTCTGCGGGCCCTGGCCTTTTGGCTGGATGGCCGGCTGGTAGATGAATATGAGTATGAGTTGACCGGGACCCCCTGTGAACCCGTAATTGACGGTACGCGTCTGGTCCACATCCCTGAAAACGTCGTCAGGTTGTATCCGCAAGACCCGGATTTACCGGCCATGGGTGCGGTCAGTTACATGGGAGTCCCCCTGCTTGACATTGACGACAAAATTTTAGGCCACCTGGCTGTCCTGGACACCCGGCCGATGCCGGAGGAACCCCGCAGTTTGGCACTGTTCAAGATTTTTGCCGCCCGGGCAGCGGCGGAGCTGCAAAGGCTGCGGGCTGAGACGGATGTCAGAGAACGGGAAGAAAAACTCGGCCGCCTGGTGGACAGTGCCATGGACGCCATCATCGAAATCGATCGAAATTTTAACATCATCCTGCTGAATCCGGCGGCTGAAAAAATTCTGGGGGCAGCCGCAGACCGGTCTATCGGCCGCGATTTCACCCGGTTTCTGGCCGGCAAGGACCGTGAAAAACTTAAACATCTCATCGAGCAGCTGGATACCCTTCCCGCAGGCCGCCAGTATCTATGGATTGCGGGCGGCCTTAAAGCCATAAACGCAAGCGGTGAACAATTTTCGGCCGAGGCCACCCTGTCCCGTTTCGAATTGCAAAAAGAAACCTACTACACCCTGATTCTACGCAATGTTGACGAGCGCCTGGCAGCCGAAAAAAAGATCCGCTCCCTGAAATTCGAAGCGGAGTATCTCAAAGAAGAACTGAAATCTTTGTACAATTTCGATGAAATTATCGGGGACAGCCCGGCCTTGAAGCGGGTTCTGCTGGAAGTGGAACAGGTGGCCGATACGGAGGCCACCGTCTTGATCCTGGGAGAATCCGGCACCGGCAAGGAACTTGTCGCACATGCCATTCACAACCGCAGTCAGCGCAATGCCAAATCTCTCATAAAAGTCAACTGTGCCGCGATACCCGCCAATCTTATGGAAAGTGAGTTCTTTGGCCATGAGAAGGGCGCCTTTTCCGGTGCGACCCAAAAACGAGTCGGCCGCTTTGCGCTGGCAGACGGCGGCACGATTTTTCTGGATGAAATCGGCGAGCTTCCCTACGATCTCCAGGTAAAATTGCTGCGCGTGCTGCAGGAAGGCGAGTTTGAGCCGGTCGGAAGTTCCCAAACCGCTAAGGTCGACGTTCGCGTGCTGGCGGCAACCAATCGCGATCTTGACCGAGCGATTCAAAACAAGACCTTTCGCGTGGATCTCTACTACCGGCTCAATGTCTTTCCCATTGAATTGCCCCCGCTGCGCGACCGCGGGGATGACATCATTTTACTGGCAACCAACTTTGCCGACAAAATCGCCCGGCGCATGGGCCGCCCTTTGGAACCGCTCTCCGCCGAAAACATCGGTTGCTTGAAAAACTACAACTGGCCGGGCAATATTCGGGAGCTGCAAAATGTTATCGAGCGCGCGGCAATCACCCATCAAAATGGGCGGCTCAATCTGGCATGGGCACTTCCGGAAACAACCGCCAAGCCGTCAACAGAATCCGCTGATCCGACCGGCAATGGTTTAAAGAAGATCCGCACCGCCGGCGAGATGTTGCAACTGGAGCGCGAAAATTTGACCCTGGCCCTCGAAGCATCCGGCTGGCGGGTGGCCGGCAAAAATGGCGCCGCCAGCCTTTTGGGAGTACCGCCATCGACGCTGAGCTCCCGCATGAAGGCCCTCGGCATCAAGCGTCCAGTCTGATCGAGAAAGAACTGTGCCGAACCGGCGCAGATTCTTATGAGAACATCCTTTGTTTCGTACTCGTACTCCTGCTCGTCCTCGTCCTCGAAGCTTTTGAGCCGTTTTCAGTATCGAGGACGAGGACGAGTACGACGACGAGCACGATTTAAAAACCCTGTTCTGGGGGTAATATAGATTTAGATTCATAAGAGCGGCGCCGCTGGCCAAAAAAAAAGGCCAGTTTAATCAAGAAAGAAACTTGGGTGTTGTGCTATCGTAGGGTCGGCCACCGTGCCGACCGCTTTTGGCGGGCACGGTGGCCCGCCCTGATGAACGTCGAACATCGAACGTCCAACATCCAACATCGAATAATGAATTCTGTCAATTTTAAAACCGACTGTGCAAAGCCAATTAACCTTTCAAAATTATTCGAATCAATATTTAGCGTTTTGTTATTTTAAAACGGACAAAGCGTAGCGCCATCAACATTGGACGTTCGATGTTGAGCGTTCGATGTTCGACGTTCGCTATAAGTTTCTTTTTTGATTAGACCGGCCGTTTTTTTGGCCGGCGGCTGGGCTGACACCTGAAACCTTCAGTGTTTCATATAAGGGAAACCAGCCCCATCCGTTGAATTCAATCTAAATTCCGAGTTCACTCAAATCTTCCACCCCCCGTCACGTAACGAAATCTCGCGTTCCGGCTTACGAGATCTCGTTAGTTACGAAATCTCACGACTTTCTCTTAAAACCAAATTATACTCTAATTTATTGTTATTATTATTAAATAAAATCAATTTTCGCAATTGGCACACTATATGCTCTATAGATTTGCAACGGTCAATCAGACCATAAATTAAAAAATCTAAGTATAGAGGTGATAAAATGAAAACCCATACCATGATAAAAGAAGAAAACAACACGCGCAACGGTGTCAATGTCGACGAACTATTTAATACCGTCGATGCGGTCAAAAGCAGCCCGGTTATCGCCAAGTTCAAATTCCGCGCCGACAACCAGTGGTTCGACGGCGGGCACAACCGCACCACCATCAACGATTTTTACGGCATTCAGAAAACCCACAACCACGAGGCAACTTTCAAGTTGGATGCGGATGAACCGCCCCTCCTGCTGGGTACCGGCAAAGGACCCAACCCGGTAGAATATCTGCTTACCGCACTGGCCGCCTGCGTGACCACGTCCTTGGTCTATCACGCGGCCGCCAAGGGAATTGTATTGAACTCGGTGGAATCCAGATTGGAAGGCGACATCGATCTGCGTGGTTTTCTGGGTATATCGAAAGACGTTCGCAAGGGATATCAGGAAATTCGTATGGTCTTCAAGATCGATGCGGATGTGCCGCAGGAGGATTTGGAAGAGCTGGTCCAGCTGGGGCCGACCTACTCCCCCGTGTTTGACAGTATTACCAAAGGGGTGCCGGTTTCTGTTAGCCTGGATAAATGAGGAGGGTTATTTCTTTTTGATTTACTTTAGCTTACCAGATAAGCATTAAATTGGATCTCGGACGCTGAAACTTTCTTATTCCTTACGCGTGATCTCATCGTAAAGATCGCGCTTATCAATGATGCGCTTGGCTTTAAATTCGGTTCGCTCCAAAGAGCCGGACTCCATCATTTGCACGATGGTACGCAATCCTTTGGCCTTGAGCCGGTGGGCCAGTTCATTTTGCAGGTCATCCACCTGCCCGGCAGGTATTTCGGGCAGTGCTTCGGCCTGCACAATGAGCTCGTCCATGGTTTTTTCCCGTGTAATGATGATGCGAAACTCGTCAGAGAATCCTTCAATGCCCCGGATCACGTCTTCAATGGCACTCGGATAGACATTTTCACCCCGCACGATAAACATATCATCGGCCCGTCCGTAAATTCCCTTGGGAAAGCGGGGATAGGTGCGGCCGCAGCAACAGGGTTCGTTTACCCAGCGACTTAAATCACCGGCCCAGAATCGGATCATGGGCTGGGAGTTGCGTTCCAGGTGAGTGTAAACCGTGACGCCTTCCTCGCCGTAAGGCACCCGCTTATTGGTTGCCGGATCGACCAGCTCCGCATAAACGACATCCTGCCACAGGTGCATACCCTGGCGACGGGAGCATTCCCCATCGGTCATCCAGGGGGACATCTCGCCGGTGGAACCGGAGTCAAGGCAAATCGCATCATAGGTTTCTTCAATGCGCTTTCTGGTTGAGGGCACCCCGGCTCCGGGCTCACCGGAAAAAAACAGGATGCGGAAATTAAAGTCCCGGGCCGGATCAAAACCTCTTTTTTTGGCCCGTTCGGCAAGGTACAGGCTGTAAGACGGCGTTCCATAAAACACAGTGGGTTTGACGCTGGCCATCCACTCAATCGCCCGGTCGGTTTGACCGGGTACGCCGGCGCCAAAGGGAAACGCGGTTGCGCCCAGGCGCTCGGTACCCAGCATGGCGCCCCAGCTGCCCCAGTATAGGCTGAAAAAAGAACCGATAAAGACAATATCATCCGGACGGATACCCATCGCCCACTGGACCCGGGCGTGGGTTTCAGCAATGCGCTGGATGTCGCTTTTACTGATGCCGAAGGCGGTCGGTTTGCCGGTAGTGCCCGAAGTACCGTGGACCCGTGCCAATTCCTGGTACGAAACGCACAGATTGCTGCCAAAAGGTGGGTGCTCGGACTGGTCGGCACGTAGTTCATCCTTGGTCAGAATGGGGATCGCCTCGAAGTCATCGAGGGTACGGATATCCGCAGGATTTACCCCGGCCGCATCCCATTTTTTTTGATAAAGCCCGGAATGCTCGTAGGCATACTTAAGCTGCTGAAGGAGTTTGGGCAAAATAATAGTTTGCTCCCGCTCCTCCGGGTCCATGGTTTCAATATCCGGAAACCAGCAATCCTGGTCGGGTGCAGGATGGTAATTAGCGTCATAGACCGGCGGCCATTGTTGCATATATTCCTCCTGTGTATGGAACCTGATGGCGTATTATTGTAATTAAATCGAAGGTTTATCTGTTTCTCTAGCCCGTTGGTTTCAGGTGTCAGTGTTCAGGTGTCAGAAAAAAAGAACAAAGACCTTTTAGGTGCTATGAATTTTTTGCATTTTATTAAAAAAACGTACTAAGCTTTTTCCAAGACTACGCACGAAATAAGGGGCCCCTGCGGTGCAGCTACAGCGCAATTCAAAGATTTTAGGTGTCAGGTGTCAGGTGTCAGGTGTCAGGTTTCGGGTGTCAGGGAACCGAGTTGCTAAATCCTGACACCTGAACACTGAAACCTGAAACCTCCAGTAACTTACAACATGTTGTCAGAAAAATCCTGCTAAGGGCCTAATCACGAAAGCTTGAAATGACCAAAACGTTAAAGAAAAATCTCGTGTTTTCAAGCTTTCGTGATTTATTCTTTTTGGTTCGGGCCTGTAAAGGTTGGTGCCGATTGATTGAAGGGGATTTAGCAACGTGCATTCCTGACACCCGAAACCTCTTATGAAACTTCACTTGGCCGGAACATAAAAATACTGAACATCGAACGTCCAACGTCGAACGTCCAATAATGGTTCGCTTTGCTCAATCTTTGATTTAAAATGACAGAATACATTATTCGATGTTGAATGTTCAGCGTTCGATGTTCAATGTTCATTCGTTTCTTTTTCGATCAGACCGGCTGTCCTTTAGCCGGAGGCCGCCGCTTGTATGAAACTTCATTAAAAGCGAACCGCAGAATATCGAATATAGAATGTTGAAGGGTGGAATCGCTTCGCTCAGTCTTTTTATAAAATAGACAGAATACATTCCTTCGACATTCGACATTCATTATTCGATATTCGATATTCGCTTTTCCAAAGTTTCTTTTCCGATTTGACCGGCCGCTTGTTTGCCGGCGACTGGGCTGACACCTGACACCTTCTTTTCATCCCTGTTTTTCAGCCAGCGCCTGATGCAATCCGGAAACAATGGCATCCTGAGTCGCGCCCGGCGGAAACACATTGTCAAATCCTATGCTGCGCAGTTCTTCGGCATCTTCGGGAGAAAACACGCCCCCGATCAGAAATACGAATTCATCTATCAGATCTTTCTGTTCGGCCTGGCGCATCAGCAAACTCCCCAGGCTCAGGTGGGCTCCGCCCAGCGAGCTGACCCCGATAACATCCACCTGTTCCTGCACGGCGGTGGCAATGATTTCATCCGGCAGCGAATTGCCCAGGTAAATCACCTCCATGCCCTGGTCGCGCAGCTCCATGGCCACCGTGATCACGCCCCGATTATGCACATCCAGACCCAGTTTGGCCAACAGCACCTTAACTCTGCGGTTCATTTTTTCTCCATTTAAGTCTGACGGTATCGTAAAAAGTTGGATATGACCTTTTAACTGGATTCCCGCCTCCGCGAGAATGACAATAAGTAACTTAACATCAAAATGATAAAGTTTGCGTCAAAAACGCAAAGGCGAGTATCCAGTATTAGCGCCGTTTTTGCTGGATTTCCCGCTACCCTTTGCGGGGAATGACGTAATAAAATGCCAGGTTAAAAATACAATTTTTTAGCCTGCTTTTCGGCTAAAAAATTACCATAACACAGGCGGCTTCCAAAGCCCGAAAGCGTTCTTAAAGACCGCAAACATCTCCCCTTCGCTGCAGCCGGTGTCGGCACATTGCACTGCCAAAGGCAGTATGTTGCCCCCTTCGCGACAGGCTCTTTCGAGCTGATTCAGCGCATCAGCAACCTGACGCGGGTCGCGGGTTTGCCGCAGCTTGTCCAGACGCTGCTGTTGCCTTTCGGCAGCACCGCTGGGATAGCGGAAAACATTGATCGAGGGCAGCTTGTCTTGGGATAAATAGGTGTTTTCGGCCACCACCGGGGTTTGGCCGCTTTCCACAAGCTCGCGTTCCCGGCGGAAAAAGTCGGATATTTTTCGATGAATCCAGCCGCTTTTAATGGTCTCGACATAGCCGCCCAGCGTTTCGATTTCTTCCATTTCATCCAGGATGCGCCGTTCCACCTCATTGGTGAGGGTTTCCACGTAAAATGAGCCGCCCAGCGGATCTGCCACCTCGGTCACAGCGGTTTCTTCCTGCAGGATTTGCTGGGTGCGCAAAGACAGCAGGGCCGCTTCTTCGGTGGGCACCGAATAGGCCTCGTCATAGGAGTCGACATGCAGGGACTGAACCCCGCCCAGCACCGCCGCCAGGGCATGGTAGGAGGCTCGCACGACATTGTTCAGCGGCTCCTGCCGGGTCAGGGACACCCCCGAAGTCTGCACATGGCAACGCATCCAGGCTGCCCGGGGATCCTTGGCACCGAAGCGATGGGTCATGATGCGGTGCCAGAGCCTGCGAACGGCCCGAATACGGGCGACCTCTTCAAAAAAATCATTGCCGATAGACCAGAAAAAAGCCATGCGCTGGCCCAGCCAGGCGGGATCGTGGCCGCGCTGCTGGAGCGCCTCCAAAGTTTCGGAGGCATTGACCAGCGCCACGGCCATTTCGGTGACGGCCGAGGTTCCAAATTCGCGCAAATTGTAGCCGTTGACGGTCATAAAGTTCCACTGCGGCACCTGCTGCCGACTAAACTCGATATTGTCACACTGGATCCGGAAACAATCCTGGGGCGGAATGTATTCCGGCCCGCTGCGAACCACCTCCTCCAGGGTAATGTCGTTTTGGATGCTGCCCTTCAGGCGGTCCCAGGGAATGCCACGCCGTTTAGCCAGGGCCAGGTACATGGGAAACAGGATGGCTGAATTGGAGGGATAGTGCGAAACCAGCGATACCGTGACTTCATCCAGGGCGATGTCCTTGAACAATAGATCCATGTCTTCGACCGAATCGATGGCCACGCCGGACATGCCCACCTGCCCGGTGGAAACCGGATCATCGGAGTCATACATCTGGATGGTCGGCAAATCAAAGATGATGGAAATACCGGTAGCTCCGTGATCCAGCAGGAATTTAATGCGCTGGTTGGTGTCTTCGGGTCCGCCGTAGCCGGCCAACTGCCGCCGGGTAAAGGCCCGTCCCCGGTACATGTTGGCATGAATCCCGCGGGTGAACGGCTGCTCGCCGGAATTGCCCAGATCGGACGCGTAGTCAAAATCGGGATTGTTGAGCGGCGTATACAGAAGATCCCGTGGGGTTTGGGACCCCAGAACCATCCGGGGAACGGTCTGCCAATTTGCCAGATCCTGCGGCCGAACGCTTTCGTGCTGCCATTGGGAATAGTTCTGCCGGATCTCATCCAGGGCTTCACGATTGTATAACGGTGAAGGCCGGCGGTTCTCCAGAGCTTCTTTCAGCAACTGTTTGGTTGATTTTTTTGATTGTTTCATATCAAATTTTTTTTGCAAAACCCTCTTTCGTCCGAATTAAATCACATCGCTGGTCGGTGATGAAAGCCAGTCCATTCTCCAAATGCCGGAGTTTAATCGGCTGGAGGCGGGGAATTGTAAATACTAATCATTTGCATGTCAACTAGGCAATGCCGGTATCCACGCAACCGGCCCCGCTTCCGTCTATGTGAAATATTTAAAAATTTACCCATATTATCAAATTTAATTTTTTAAATTTCCTTGACAAACGAACTAAATTCGTATATTTATATATATTATTGAATTTAATTCGAAACATGGACACTTTAGATCGTAAAATATTGAACGCCCTTCAAAAGGACGCCAGGGTCAAAAACGCCGACCTGGCCCGGGAACTGGGGGTTGCTCCGTCAACCATGCTGGAGCGGGTTCGTCGGCTGGAAGATCGTGGCTACTTCGATGGGTTTAAAGCCCTCGTCAATCCGGAAAAGCTGGGATTGGATGTCCAGGCCCTGATCTCCGTTTCGTTGGGACAGCATTCTACCCAAACCATCCGGCCGTTTGAACAGGCCGTCAAGTCGATTCCCAATATCATGGTCTGCTACCACGTCACCGGTCGTTTCGACTATATGCTTCACATTGTAGCCAAAAACCTCAAGGAGCTTGGCACGCTGGTTAAGGAACAGATCGCTTCCCTGCCCGGTGTCGGAAAAACGGAGACCTTTCTGATCTTTTCCGAGATAAAAAACGAAAACGGTTATCCCATGGAGTAGACTAAAAAATCTAAACTAATAAACCCGTCATGAAAAATGGCAAGGGCCAACAGAATTTATTTAGAAACCAATTTTGTGAATATGCCCGAGGAGTGGCTGCATGAACGAATTAAGGCAAAAGTTAAAAATCTCGCACGATCGTCTGAATGAAGTCAATGCCTTGTTGACCGATCCCAACAATGAAACCGTCAGCCGGATTCTTGAAATCGTTGAAAAATACGGTGGTCCGGCGGAAATCAACCGCAAGGCGTCCGCAGCCGGCAAGTTCGAAAACCTGATGGACCGCCTAAAACAGATCAACTCCCCCTACGTCGCAGATCTTGATTGGCTGGCAGAACAAAGAGCTGCAGAGGCTTTTGTTTCCATGGCCGAATTCTACGAGCGGAACTCGGATGGTGGCAATACCGGAATGAAAATAGACCCCGAAAAAGCGGTAACACTGGAAATCAGTGCCTTGCAGTATTTCCCGTGGCTGATTGCCGAGGCCGGAAAAGCCATAGCAAATAAGGAGTTGATGCCCGGACGCTATATTCGGGTTCGCAACATGAAAGAACAAAGTGAAGACGACGGCGACATAATGGCCACGGCCGCGGCGATGCAAATTGTCGGCGCCACCTATGTCGAGACGCTGGATACCAAAGGCACCGATGGATCCAACATTCATCTCGGGGGCCCGGAATGCATTACCGGTTATTTCGGCGGTATCGGCCAGCCCAACGACTATCCCTACAAATGGGTGGATGAATATCTCCATTATTATACTACCTATGGCGTGCGCCAGGTATTAAACATCAATTCGGGCACCATCCTGGCGGCGTATCTCCTGCATAAACTGGGGGTCGATAACGAATTTAAAATATCCGTTTTCATGGGCAACGACAATCCCCTGGCCATTTTCTGGACCCTGATGGCCGCCCACCTGTTTGCGCGCGATGACGGCACCACCTCATTGATTGGATTCAACCTGTCCAATTCAGCCGACAACTGGACCCTGCGACACGCCGCTCAAATTCGCCGGTCATTGGGTCTGGAAAAAGTGGTACGCTTTGAGCATCACATCACCGAGACTCAAAAATCAATTGTGTGCCAACCCTACAACCGGCGTGATGAACTCATCGATGTGGCCCGTGAGGTCGCCAACATTGCCGCCAAACATGAAGGTGGTGATCCGGAAATCGACTGCAGCCGGCAACACCCCAGTGATATCTTAGACTACTTTATACCCAAAGAAGAGGTAATCGCTCAGGGCTTGATGGATGCCATGCAGCTTAACTATTTGGACAAACACGATGCGCTGAACAACACCGCCAGAGCGCTGATAAAGGCCGGCATTGGCGTTGTTTGCGCCTGGAATCTTCATAAGTAAGGACTGTTGACTCGCCTCGGCCTCGTTGTTTATGCAGCCGCAAGGGTGAAACAGGATCCGGCCTTATATGAGGAGGTCTACAATGGCTAATAAATCTTTATCTCATCTGTATAGTTGTGAATCGTTAAGTGCGCAGCCGTCAGCGATACGCGATATTTGTGCTCTGGTTTCACAACCGGAAATCCGCTCTCTGGCCGGCGGCTGGCCCGATGCGACTGAATTTCCCCTGGAGGAAATTGGCCGGATCTTCGAAGAATTGATGACCGAACATGGCGGGCGGATGTTCCAGTACGGTTCAACGGAGGGCCTGCGGGATCTGCGGTCGGTGCTCGCCAGGCGCATGCGAAACGAGGGTATGCTGAAGGCCAAAGCCGACAACCTGCTGATTACCCACGGATCAGCCCAGGGCATGCAGTTGGCGGCCCAGGTGTTTGTTGACCGAGGCGACGTGGTCATGGCCGGGCTGCCGACCTACTTTGGCGGCCCCGGTGCGGTACGGGCGCGCTGCGGCAAGGTCGTCGGTGTGCCGGTAGACCGGCAGGGTCTGGATGTCACCGCATTGAGGCGGGACGTTAAACGATTGAAAACGGCCGGTGAACAGGTCAAGGGCGTCTATGTAATTCCAAACTTTCAAAATCCCACCGGGGTCACCCTCAGCCTCAAACGCCGCCGCCGGCTGATTCAGCTGGCTGACGAATTCGATTTGATTGTTTTCGAAGATGATCCTTACGGTGAATTGCGGTTTGAAGGGCGACGCCTGCCTTCACTGAAGTCGTTGGACGACAATGGGCGGGTTGTGCACCTGCGCTCGCTGTCCAAAACCTTTGTGCCCGGCATGCGTCTGGGCTGGGTCTATGCAGCCAAAGGGGCTGTGCGCAAGATGGTGGTTGCCAAGCAGTTTGCTGATGCGGCAACCAACACGCCGTCCCAGTACATTCTGCTGGAATTCATCCGGCAGGGGCTTTTGGATCAGCAAATTCAGCGAAACATCTCATTTTACCGCACCAAGCGCAATTTCATGCTGGAGCAAATGCAAAGCCATTTTCCGGCGGCAGTAACCTGGAATAAACCCCAGGGCGGATTTTTTATTTTTGTTTACCTTCCCCCGGACCTGGACGCCGCCGACCTGTTCCGCCAGGCCGTCGAACGCAAGGTGGCTTTTGTAACCGGTCAGCCATTTTTCGTTGACGGCGGCGGCCGCAATACTTTCCGGCTGTCATACGCCCAGGCCGGCAATAAGGATATGCAATTCGCCATCCGGGTGCTCGGCAAATTAATCAAGCAAAACCTGCCCCGCCACAATATAAAGAAAGCCGCTTGATTCCGGCAATAGCTTTTGCTCGGACGCTGTTCTCAGGTCATGACATAAAATATCAGGTATAATTCCCACACGACGACGGACATAAATGCGGCGGCGGCAACATAAAATAAGGAACGGGTATATACGCGAATGGTAGGGAGAAAAACATTCTGACACAACAATAAAAAAATCACGGCTACGCTGGTCAGCAGGTATTTGACGGAGAAGAAGGCGTAAGGCCCGACATCGAGATAATAGGCCATAATGGGATTTAACTCGGTGGCATTATGATCAATCAAAAATAGCGTTAGCAGGGCATCGAGAACGCTGAAAAATAAAATTAGAAGAATAGTTGTGAATAGGCTCTGGCTATAGCGGTCGGCCAAAAATATTATTTTACGTTCTTCCCGGCGCCGAACCGCTTCCCTTTTCCCGCTGCGGCAGAGAAACCGGATTGACGGGCGCGTTGTTTTCCGCCGATCGATACCCGACCGCCTGTCTTTCAAGAATGCTTGTTGACGAATAATAGCCATGTGAATTCCGGTCTGCGCTCGAACCATCTTTACGATAAAAAAGCAAATTCTAAATCAGCAGCGATTTACATATATATACAGGGGCGCTGACGTTGTCAGGTTGCGATTTGGTCAGCCATGTTCAAAATCGTTACGATGAACGAAGTCTTCTGGTTTTCCGACCCCGGCGCTCCATACCGGTTCTGCGATCCAGGTCACATCTTCGCTCGCGGCCGGCTCTTCTTTCAAAACTGACGCCGATTCCTTCCGGTGATATTCGGACAATCCAACCCGTCACCATAACTTTTCGGCGGGATTTCAGTCGCGTTGCTGATATTTTTATTCGGCCGCCCAGCACAAATTTTTCTTTAGTTAAAATAAACGCACCGCCGCGGCCGATATTAGCTGCAAAGCCCTTATGTTCGATACTTTCATAATAAAATAAAAAAGTTTTATTGTATGGTTTTCTTAAATGTTTTCTGGAGTCATTGTCACTCGAAAAACCGTCGCTCGGTGAGATCTCGTTCTTTTTATCGAAATATTGGGATTCCTTTAAGGAATCATTGGAGTTCAGAAATTTCCCGCCGTAAGCAAAACCGTAGGACATGCCTTCCAATGCTGTTTTCCATACGATTTTCACCTCAAAGAAAATTTGCGTGTCATTGCCGGGAGACTCGGTGCGAATATCAAGGCCAATAAAGATAACTTCTCCGCTAAGGATGTTTTTATCAGACTCGAAGCACAAACCACCTCTGCTGAAATCTAACATTCGCCCGGGATGTATATTGCCGTTCGTGGAGACATCATGAGATATTGAGGCTTCATATTTGAAGCGCTTGTATCGGCGTTTTTCATTGTCGAATTTCAAAACTGGCCATCATCCTTATACCTGTTGTTACTTCTCAAATTCTCACAACCTGCTGCTGTTCGCACTTGTCAAGGATTCTCAGTATTTTCCCGCTGGATTCAGGTATTAAAACTTAAACGGTGGCTCTTTCGAATCGTTTAAATTGACTAATTGAGATGGAAGTTCATTTCGTCTGAGATCGTCAAGTTTCTTTTTGACCAGACTGAACATTTCTTCAACAATCGCACTTAAATTGCTTGCTTGCGGACCTTCCTCTGCTGCCGCCGGTCTTCCTTTCTGGGCCCTTGCCCGCTGCATCTTTTTCAGGATCTCTCTTGAAACCGGTTCAAAACCGGTCGGGGAGTTAAGAACTGCGTTTAACAAAAGCGGGTTGCTGCCATCAAACAATGACTCACCAAATAAGGACTGGATTTGCGTTTCCGTCATTCCGCAAAGCCGGTCACGCACTTCTTTCTCCCGTAAAAATTGCAGTACCGCGTTTATGTTTTCCGCTGCCACCCGCTCATCCGAAGCCCTTGCCTGCTTTGAGTCACCGAGTTCGGCATATCTCTTTTGGGATTTTATATTTTCTAACTTTCGGCCGGCTTCTTCGAAGAAGCTCCTTTTGGCCGCTTTTTGGCTCATTGCATCGAAGCTTGAGTTGCTTTCCACGGCAGATAGCCCTTTGCATATAAACTCATTAAGGGCCACTATGTCGTTGTACATCTGCTCAACGACAGCCACAGATTCCACTGAACCGGAGAGCTGCATATCTTTTAATAGGATGACGAGCCTTCGCAATTATCTTTTCCAACATTGGGATTTGGTCCCCCCCGACCCGGTATGCCCATCAAACAGCAATGCAAGTTTCACCCCCCGATGATATGTGCCGATTGACAGATGTAATAAAGGTATATAAGCAAATGCAATATCCATGCAAGGAAATTTTGGGGGTGGGGATATTCTACGTGGCTAGACCGGTGGTGATCGTGTCGCTTGCAGACAACCAGGATGCATCCAGCCCCAATATAATATCCCTGAATATCAACAATTTTTAAAGTTAGGGTCTGTTAGAACCCTGTCTTTCAATATATGCGGCGAAATGCGGCTGCAAGTACAAGTCGGTAGGGCAATAACAAGATATCCAACTTTAGAATAAGAAAAGAAATGCATAAATCGTATTTATCCGGCTTCCTAATTTTATTACGGTAAGGTACTGGGTGCGCTCTCACCATGCCTGCGCATTACCGCCCTTGAACATCACGGCTGCCGAAGGGACGCTTTTCCGGGGATAAGAGATTCGATGCGCGCCCGGCCCATCGGGGGGTCGCGGTGCAGAAGGCATATCAGTTCCGAAAAATTCCAGTGGGCACCGGCGTTAGGACGGATCTCGACTTCAAGAGGGACGGTGTCCGCCATAGGCCCCTGTTGACAATCAAACCGGCCTCCGTTATCAGGTTGGGCAGGGGTGCTGCTTGACGAATGCCTTTGTATGCTGCACGGCAGCCGATGGCGGTACCCAAACCGCGAATTTCGATTTATCCGCTTTCGTGTGGCAGGTGACCGCGGGCAACAGCCGGCTCAATCAACTCCAAGCGGGTCGGGATTATATGAGACTGACACTGCAGGCGACAAAGCTCGGGTTGGCCGTGCACCCCATGAGCCAGTTGCTGCAGGAATACGATGAGATGAAAGATCTGCAGGCTGAGTTTGTAAAACTCGTAGCGGCTAAGCCCGACGAACGGGTGCAGATGCTCTGCCGCGTCGGCTATGGGCCGGAAACATCAGCTTCGCCCCGCTGGCCGCTCAAAAATCGAATCATGGCTTAAATCCGCAATCATTAATTTTGTAAACAGGCTCGAAAGTACGTTATTCCCAGCCAAGCCAAATCCCTGACACGGTATCGATGAAACAGCCGCTTATTCCGCTGCCGCCGCTGCCGGTGTCTGTCGAAGTCGAATCAGCGGGTGCCAGGCCGAGGCCGGAGGGGTCTTCAATTATACCGTTTTGGTCGCCATCATCGTCACCCGTTCCGCCGTCAAACAGGGTGAGGGTCAATTGGTTTCGATCACTGTTGAATGAAACGTTGGCGCTGAAGTCATACCAGCCCCGCGCGGGGCTGTATTTATACCATTTATAACCGTCGGGCACAGGTTCCGGCAGAAAAATCGTGACGGCCGCGCTGCTGCCCGGGGTAGGAACACGTATTTTAAAATCAAGCAAACCATAAATCAAATTGTCAGGCATGCCGCTTCTATCCACTATCGAGTCGCCCTCCGGATCGACGGAATTTAAGCTCACGAGGTCGGCACCGGCGCTGGAAATTATTCCCAGTTCTTTGGCGGCCGTTGTTTGAAACATGGTGACATTATCCGATAATTCACGAATTCCATTTTCAAGAATCGTTATTTCAACCGTATTCGAATCTGAAAGACCGCCGGAATCATAAACCGTCAGCTGGAAAATGACCGTCGTGTCTTCAGTCACGGGGGCTGCAACAAAGGTGGCTCTGACCGAATTTTCATCGGACAGCGGCAGCTCCGCCCCGCCAATCTGGCTCCATTCATAGGCCACGATTTTATCATTGGTATCTGCTGACTGGGACGCGTCCAACGTGACGGTTTCGCTCTCGGCAACAATCTGGAATGGACCGGCATCGGCTGTCGGCGGAAACCCGTTGATGGCGAAGTTTACCTCGATGGTGTGGTTGCCGGCCACATCTGAAAATATATAGCTGGTGGCAATATCTTTGGTTTCGCCATCTACCAGCACTTCGGCCACGCTGTAGCCCGGGTCAGGTATGAAATCGAGGGTCAAACTGCCGCCCTGGTAAACGGAAACGGTTCCTTCCGGAGAAATTTCGCCGCCTGCGCCGGCGGCAGCCGTAATCGCATAAGTGGCAATTCCCGGACAGGTGCCCACCCCGCGTTTGCGTCCGAAGTTCTGGGTCCAGTAATGGCCATATTCGCTGCCCGCCTGATAGGCGTATCCAACGCCGATATCACAAAAATTTACGCCCAGTATATTGGCCCGGTGTCCGGGGCTAGTCATCCAGCCATTCATTGCAGCTTCAGGGGTTCGATACCCGGCGGCGATATTCTCGCCGTAGGTGTTGTAAGAATATCCGGCATCGCTTATTCGGTCGTTTGGGATTCGACCGTCAAGGCTTGTGTGGCTGAAATAATCCTGGATTGCCATGTCTTCCGAATGGTCCCGGGCTGCCTCGGCAAGCTGGTGATCATAGCTCAAAGGATGCAGACCGTGGGCTGCTCTTTCATCATTTACCAGGTCAAGAACCTCACTTTCAAAGTCGGCCGAAACTTCCCCGGCAGTTAGACAAAGGCAGCATACAAGCAAATATAGTAACCGTCTCACAGAATCGATCCCCCTTGGGCGTTTATCCAATAAATTTTTTCCGATTGGAAAGTTCAATCTGCGAGTTTTACAATGCAAGATTTGCGCCATGGAAGGTTTGAAATCGAACAGGGAAAGGTATCCAAGCGGGATGCGTTGTGATTGGTATCGGAAGGTTACAGGCCCCTTGATGCACCCCGGGGTACCCTTTTAATTGGCGGTGCCAGCCAGGGTTGGGAGTTCGAGCAGACGCTGCTGCATCACGGCATAGCTCGGCCATTCTTTGCTTTAGCGTTTCAATCTGATCCGCCAGACAGCGATGAGGCTTTACTGGTGGTGCTTGGCGGGCTAATATCAATTAGCTCTCCGTAGTAGGCCGTCTCCACCAGGGTGACGGCATGGGTCGTGGCCGGCCCGTCCAGATTGAATTCTGAATTAAAGCGTTAACTTTAAAATTTTATGACCTACTGAAGGGTTTTAAATAAGATTCTTCATAATCAGGTAATATAGTTGTGATATTCACCCAAATGTGCTAATTTCTGTCAAAAACATATGGCATATAAATGGCAAAATTTGTTTCAAAAAGAATTTTCACAACGGAGGTTTTTGATATGACGGCTCGTGCCGAACAAGTACTAAGCGAGGCGTTGAGCCTGGCGCCCAGCGAAAGGGCGCAGTTGGCTGAACAGCTGTTTTCCAGCCTGGATATTTCTCAAGAAGAGTTGGACCGACTGTGGGCTCAAGAAGCCGATAGCCGCATTGATGCCTATGATCGCGGCGATATTAAAGCCGTTTCAGCAAACGATGTTTTTAAAAATATTTCCCAGCGATGAATATCGAATTTCTCGAACCGGCTACAGCAGAGCTATATGAAGCTATCGCTTAATATAACATCCAAAGACAAGGCCTTGGATTAGAATTTGCCAAAGAAGTACAAGATACGATAGAGCGGATCAAACAAAATCCTGAAGTCTGGACCACCATTTCCACCTCAAAGCAAGCTCGCCGGTGCCTGACCAATAGATTTCCTTACGGTATCATCTATCGTGTGTTTTCGGTAGTTGTGCGCAATTCATTTTTTTATTGAGCAAGCCGTAGGCGGTTGCCATCCTGACAGAACCAACGCTGGACCATCCCCACCGACTTCAATACAATGGCATCAAGAAAATGGCT
>Ga0209786_1000160_pt1 | contig 28725 bp, 23 predicted proteins | sample WorMetilvaeELBA2_FD_187405 | JGI IMG/M metagenome (GOLD analysis project Ga0209786, IMG submission 187405) | Marine gutless worms symbiont microbial communities from Max Planck institute for Marine Microbiology, Germany - Olavius ilvae ELBA.2... ...
AAATTCATGCGAATTGTAGAACAAGTCGCTTCATCGGCTAAGATAACCTGTAGACAAATTAAAAGTGGAATCCAAGCTGATTTACTTCTACAAAATTAATTCACTTGGGCTTTCTTTATAACCAGAATCTGGAATTATGTGCTGGATGAGAATGAGGCCCTTGCGGTCTATCAGGGCCAAACCATCCCCGTTCCCAATAATCCTCCGGTAGCCAGCGATGACAGCGTCACAATCGATGAAGACACATCGGTCTCTGTGACGCTTTTCGCGAGCGATTTGGACAATGACCCCCTCACGTACAGCGTCGTCTCCGGATCTTCAAATGGGGTTCTGTCCGGTACCGAGCCAAACATGACGTACACCCCGAACCCGGATTACAACGGGTCGGATTCGTTCACGTTCAGGGCCAATGACGGGAGCCTGGATTCCAATATTGCCACCGTGTCGCTTACCATCGATCCGGTCAACGACGCCCCGACCATCAGCGGTACGCCGGACACTACCGTTAACGACTATCAGCCGTACACGTTCACGCCGAACGCAGGCGATGTGGATACCGGCGATGTGTTGACATTCGACATCACCAATCAACCACCCTGGACAACTTTCGATGTGGATACCGGTGTTCTTGACGGTACACCAGCCTATACCGATGTCGGCACCTATCCGGATATCATTATCACCGCAACGGACAGCAGCTTCGAGAGCGCTTCGCTGCCCGCCTTCGATCTTGAGGTGTTGGAGGATCCGAACAGGGACCTGGACGAGGATGGGTATGTCAATTCAGCAGACTGCGATGATAGCGATCCGGTGATGAATCCGGGTGAAGAAGAGATGACATACAACGGCAAGGATGACGACTGCGACCCGGCTACGCTGGACGTCCCCCCGGAGACCAATAACAGTCCTTACGGGGATATGGATGGAGACGAGGATGTGGATCTGAACGACCGTGTTCTCATTCTCGGTGCGCTTCGCGCCTGCAGCGGCGATGCCAACTATGATGACGCCGCCGATATGGATGGGGATGGCTGTGTCACCTTCATCGATTACAGGGAATGGTTCAAGGCCTACAAGGCGTATATGAATCCATAATCCATTCAAAGCGACATAAGATGTTGGATTCTTCAAAGGAATAAACAATTGCACAAAATACTCTTAACATGCTCCCTTATGATTGCCCTCGTTCTTTCAGTATCAATGGACGTAAATGCGGCAATTCTGGTTCGGCTTGACGTGCTGGACAATTATATTGAAGTCGGCGAAGATTTTGAAGTCGAAGTATATGCCCAGGAAGATTCCGGCACTCTCGGTGATTTAACATCCTTTGGATTCGAAGTCGATCCATCAAGCCTGCTGTCCAGGGTTACTTACAATTCGGCGTCAGTCAATTCGGATTACCTGGATGTCAGTTCGGGAGCCAATAACGTTGCCGGGCTATACACCAATTTCGGAAATGCGGGTCTGGATGTTCTCCTGGCGATACTTTCGTTTACTGCCAATTTAGTTGGAGAAGACACTCTGGTAACTGACCTGAGGTATGATGGATTCTCTCAAGGACTATATTATGAGTTTGGCGACAACAATACAGGCGACAACCATTTTCTAATGTCTTTAAATCTCACTGTAAATTCTGCCGTCGTCCCCATTTCGCCAACGTCGCTGTTGCTCAGCAGCGGTATTTGTTTACTTCTCTGGCTTCGCAAAAGGCCCGAAAACGAAGATTATTCCGGCCCTGTCAGCAGCAGTGCCTCCGTTTAAGTCCACTGATCTTCCTTGACAGGGGGACGATTGCCCCACTACCCCTTTCCTACCACTTTCCCTTGAGCATTCTTCAGGAAAGTAGAAAATTACTATTCTACATTTTCTTTTCTCTCTGATCTATAGTCAAAACCGTATCAGGGAAGTCAATTCCCAAAAAATCCAAGTGTCACTTTACTTTCATAGTAATTGGGCAATCTATGTTATACCTAAAAAAATTTACTTTACAAATTATTTATAACTTATAGTGATTATTAGTAAAAACAATTTATATTTCCTGGCATATATCTTGCTAACAATAGAAGTACTACAATCAATAAAAAGAATAGAGCAGCAGATTCAAAAAGATAGAAAAACTGCCGATTCTTAAAAATCGATCTTCTACTTGGAGACAATTACGAATCGTGATTGTGACTATCCATATATTTATAATAAACGATAATTGAATTCTACGAAAGAAACGTATCATAACTTAGAATCCCGTAATTAAAAAAAGGAGGGAAAGCATGCGGAAGATTACATCAATCATCGGTATAATTCTTTTTGGATTCTGTTTTCTGATCACCAATCCTGCGTCCGCAGAAGTAACAACTTACACGGATGCTTCCGAATGGGAAGCAGTCGCGGGAGCTTATGATGAAGAGACTTTTGATGGTGTCGCTGGGTTCGATACATTTGTCGGAAAATTTGACGGGGCTGCATCGACGTCCTACAGCCCCCCCGCCGGGCAGATCAGTCTGCAGGAGATGGGTTCCATCAATACAGTCGATGAACGAGCCTCCTTTGAAGCCGGTGGAGGGAACTACATCGATGTGTATGCCGATCCAAACAGACCTGATAATCCTAACGGTGCTGCACCGGCAGCCAGATTGGTCTTTGCAGAGTCGGACTATGCAAGAATAACATTGGCCAACAATTACACCAATTCCACGTTCAATATGGGAGACGATGACGTCCGATTTCGAATCCTTCTGGACAAACCGGTGAAGTATTTCGGTTTCTTCTATAACGCGTCCGCAGATTTTGAATTGGAATTGGCGCCAAATGGAGATCCCACGGTATCAAATGGGGCAACGACAACGGGGGATACGACGTTGATTAATGACGCTCCCCTTGCGGTGAGCGGCGGCACCGGCTTTTACGGCGTTTATTCCGATGTGGCATTCTCATCTGTAATTTTTCAGAACGCCGGTTATGACCCGGCGGGTTCAAGAAAGGCGGCAATTTTAGGCATCGACGATGTTCGATGGACCGTACCTTTAAGTATTGAGGACATCATAAACTTTTTCAGGGATTCGGTGGCGTCCGGTGAGTTGAAAGGCAAGGGCAGGCTGCGGGTGGTTCGCAAATTGAATCTGGCTAAAATGCGCCAGACACTCTTATCGGCCAAGGGGTTTCTCGATGAAAACCTGACCACCGAAGCATGCTTTGTACTGGAACGTGCTTTTCTCAGAAGCGATGGCGACGACCTGCTGCTGAGGGATTATGTCCGGGATGGTGAAGATTCCGAAATCCCGGGTGAACCATCAGGAGCCACTGACGGACTGGCAATCATGCTCCTTGAGATTATGGATGATCTCGGGTGCGTACAAGTCGTTTGCGGTGTTGCTAACGAATAAAAAAGTAATTTTTCTCAAAAGTTAAAAGGCAGAGTCAGCAATGGCTCTGCCTTTTCCATATGCGGAGACTTGAGGGTCATCTGCATCGAATGTACGATTCAACACACTGTCAGCCACGTGGAAGGAATGCCGGCTGTCGGTGGTAACTCTGCAGCGCCGGGGCGCCCCGGCCTTAAGCCCCAATCGCGCATCAACCGTCGGGCTTTGAAACGATCGACGCTATACCCTTCACGTTGCCGTTGTTGAGCCATTCTATGGGAACCGTGGCTGTTTTCGAACAGCGTAACGATCCGGCGTCGCCGGGACTTGGGAATCGCTTCCGGACTGGGATCGTTACCGGGACCTTGTTTAAAGCGTTTAAGGAAATCGTAACATCCACTCCGACTGACCCGCATCAACTTTCAACGCACGGTGACCGGATAAGCCGTCATTTGCTGCGGGATAAGATCGAACCTCAGTCCGACGCGTTGGCAAAAAATGCCGTTGCCTTTTTTAAGATCTCGCGCTTTCATCTCAAGGCGCCTGTTTTCCTTGTGCAAACGCCTGAGTTCGGTTCCCAGTTGTCCTCGGGATCACCCGTCCGGCGTTGAAGGCTGTTTTTTGCTCGAAACTCTCGAACCCATGGGTTGATGTTGTTTTCGTGCACTCCGAGACCACGGCCGACCTCTGCACGGCTGTAAACCTGCTCGAGCACCAGGCCAGCAGCGTCATGTTTGAATTCGTTAGTGAAACGTCGTCGGGTTTTTCGAGCATTCATGGGACACCTCGCTTTCCGGTAAATCGTTCTTGGCAAAGTGTCCGCTTCTGTTGAACCCCATCGGACGTTATTTTCCCTCCCCTTGGAGCTCGTGGTGAGCAGCCTCGAACCACTTGTGGTGGGCCTCGTCGAACCACTATGTGGTGAGCCCCGTCGAACCAGAGGGATTCAAAGGGAGGAAGCATAGGGCCCAGTCCTTATTTCTGTTCTCAGGTCCGCAAATAAAAAAGCCTGTCCGGTTTCCGAAGAACCGGGCAAGCTTTTTTAAATTTCGGGAAAAGATGCTATGACTTGAAATAACGTCTTTATCGATTCATTATCGCGCTGTTTAACTTTTCTTTCTGCTTATCCTTTTTCTGCCGACCCCCGCCAGTCCGATCATCCCTGCACCGACCAGCAGGAGAGTGGCGGGCTCGGGTACGGGAGTTGGCCCCCATCGGACATTGTCGACGCCGAGAATTGCCGTCCTGCGCCTATTATCACTTGGATTATACCCGCTATTCTGAAAAATTACAGATGAGAATGCCACGTCGGAATATACGCCGAAAAACGAACCAGGTCCACCCATGGCCACCTGGAGAGGACCCCCATCAAGGATAGTAGTACCTCCCGTTGAGGTCGCCCCGGCCGATTCATCAGGATCGCCAGTCGTCGACAACTCCAATTCGAAGACTGAAGTCAAAGCGTTATAGAAGAAACCGAAAGCATTTGTCGGCGCATCCAGAACGAGTCGAAATCGTACATCGGCATCCGACAGACCAAGGCTTGAATTGGAATAATTGTTTGCCAATGTCACCCTTGCGTAGGTCGAATCCGTAAAAACCTCCCTTGCCGTCGCTGCCTGGCCTGGTGTACCAGCGGCATCGAACCAGTTTCCACCTGCGGCTTCAAAGGACGCTCTGCCCTCCGGGGGGGGAACTTTATCTTGGGAACCTATCTCCTGTACCGATAAATGCCCCACTTGGGTATGCGTCGCTCCCGCTGGGTTTTCGAATTTCCCCACAAACGCATTTGCCGTTACACTATCAAAGCCCTCTTGGGTCCAGGACCCCGCTTTTGCTTCCCAGAGTCCCTGCTCGCCCGTGTTATACGTCAGAATGACAGCTCCTGCACTGCTGATGAAAACAAAACTGAAAAACATCAAAACCGAAAACACAGCTAATCTTTTCACATCTTCCCCCTTTCAGGATATAACCGCTTGAATTTTAAACCGCTCAAATCTAAAAACCGGGTTCGCTTGCTGAGCAAGGCAACCCGGCTATCCTTCGTTTTGGACCCGTGGCTTTCCGTCCCCCGGTTCCCCGGGGTTTGGCAATCAAATACAGGAGCAATAATAATGCCAAAATCGATGTATTTTTGTCAGAATTTAATTGGCTATTTTGTACAATGATACTAAAAAGTTATGAAATATTGCAGATAGCGGGCGAATGATGGACAGGCGATCCTGTTACAAAGATTCCCCACTAACTATGAACAACATGTAATAGGGGTGTGTAAAAATGGTAACACAGTGGCAAAAAAGAGACTCTTATAACGGAAGCGCAAACGTGACCTGTCTCACATTGTTGCCGGTTGTTCTTCCTCTGATAACCCGGTTTCCCATTCCCCGGGAGGCTTTCATCCGATTCGCGAGAGCCCTTGCATCTCTGGACCGTGTATCGCCTATGGCCCGCCCGGCACGGGGTTCGACACCCATCTGACATTGTCGATCCCAAAGCCGGCCCCCCGTTTCGAACCGCCGTGGGGATCGTAATCTTTTACCTGAAAATACACCGACGAAAAGGGCGTGTCGGAATAGAGACCGAGGAAATCACCTGTGGCCACGGCACCTACCGGAACTTCCGCCAGCAGAGAGGCTTCCGGTACTCCGACTCCCCCGATATTGAGATATCCGTCCACATCCTCCAATCCACTCGTTCCCAATGCCAACTCTATCGGACCCGTGTTTGAGGTGCCGAAATCGAGCGCAAAATAGTGGACCGGATGGTCGAATACGATTCGCACCCGTATATTTGTTTTCGTAGGATCGGAAGCGGTGGCCGTGTTGGCATCCCGGATAGCCGCTCTCAGGTAGTCCGTGCCATCGACAATCCGCGTATTCGCGTTTGCGCCGTCAGAACTGGTTGGCCTGTTTGGATAGCCGATCGTATCGATGTAATTGGCGCCGACCGATTCAAAGGATCCCCCCAGTTCCTGGAGATATATCCGACCGGTATCGAAAAGCGCTGGTGAAACGCCGCTATGATTTCCCACAAACGTATCCCTGTCAGCGACACCGTTAAAGTCTTCCAGGTGGGAAGGTCCGGCACCATCATGCAGGATGCGCGCCTGCCAGTTCGCTAAACCGGAGTACGTGTCAACCGTTATGATTTGGCCATTGTCCCGTATAAATTCATAGGATTCGGTTGGAGGAGGAGCCGATCCGTTTACGGTGATCTCGCACGTGTCCGAATCCTGGAGCCCACCCGAATCGCTGACTGTCAGCATAAAGGACAGCGATTCCGCTTTCTCACAAGCCGGAGTTGTGAATTCCGGCGCTTCGGCGGTGGTGTCCGTTAATACCACAGGCGGGCCGGTGAGCTGTTTCCACATATGCATGGAGATGCCGTCATCGCGATCCAGGGATCCGGAACCGTCCAGGACGACGGCAGCATCCCCGGCAACGGCAAGATCGGGCCCGGCGTCTGCCTGGGGGGGATCATTTTCCCAGGTCACATTGACGGTGCAGACATCCTGGGAAAGCAACCCGCCGTTATCGGACACCTCCAGCCGTAACTTGAGCGAGGCGCCTTCCGGTAACACGTCGGGGGCGAGAAACGCTGGATTTTCGATGTTCGGATTGGACAGGGCCACCGGAACCCCTTCGATCTGAGTCCATGCATAGGATGTGATGCCATCGTCCGGATCCTCGGATGCAGAGCCATCGAGGACGACCATGCGCTTCTCGGCAACCGTCTGGTTTTCCCCGGCATCCGCCATGGGGGGCACGTTCACCCACGACACATTGACGATGCAATCATCCGTGCCGGTCTTACCGGAATAGTCGGTCACGGTGACCCGAAAGACCAGAGATTCGCCTTCCTCTCCCACATCCGGTGCCGTAAACGCAGCTTCCGGCTCGTTGGCTATGGACATTTCGACCGGCACGCCACCCACCTGCTCCCAGTGAAAGCGCTCGATACCATCATCGAAATCGATCGAATTGGAAGCGTTCAGTTGAACCGTGATCCGTTCATCCACTCTTTGGTCAGGCCCGGCATCGGCAATCGGAGCCCGGGGCTCCATGACAAATTGTGCATTAATTTCATGATCCCCCGTTACATCCGTAAACGTGTAGGTAGCGGCGCCCCCGATCGAGACTCCATCGACACGAACAGCATCCACCGTGTACCCCTGATCCGGTGAAATTGTAAAAACCTGGCTACTGCCGTAGGGAACTTCCACGGCACCTTGCGGAGAAATAGTCCCGTTACCTTCCGAACCGCTGGATATTGTAAACATATCGACGGCAAACACCGCACGAATGGTATGTGGTTCTGAAATGTTTTGAAAGGTATACGTGGTCACATCATCACCCACAGAGGCCCCATCGACCAGCACATCGGCGATGTGATGGCCGGTATCGGCGATAATCGCATAGGTCTGATGACTTCCGAAGCTCAGTTCCTGTAATCCTGATGGGTTAATCGTACCTCCGCCTTCAACACTTGAGGTGACGGCGAACGTATCGATGCCGAACACGGCGTGTATCTGTGTGATCCTGTGATGGTTTCAAACGTGTAGCTGCCTGCCGCCCCCACCGAGGCGCCATCGACCAGTACGTCAGTTATGTGATGACCGGTGTCGGCGGTGACGGTGAATATTTGATTACTGCCGAACTCCGGTTCCAGCGTGCCCGACGGAGAGATGCTTCCAGATCCTTCCGAACTTGCAGTCACGGTGAACGTGTCGACGACAAACACCGCATGAATCGTGTGGGGTCCGGTGAGGTTTTCAAACAGGTAGCTGCCCACGGCCCCCACGGAGACGCCGTCGACCAGCACATCGGCAACGTGATGGCCGGTATCGGCAGCGATCGTATAGGTCTGGGTGCTGCCGGACTCCAGTTGCAGGGAACCCGGCGGAGTGATAGTTCCGGACCCCTCCGAGCCGGCAGTCACGGCAACGGTGTCCACGGCAAACAGCGCGTGGATCGTCCGCGGCTCTGTAATATTCCCGACGGTGTAGCTATCCATAGCTCCCACGGAAACACCATCCACCATCACATCGGCGATGTGATGACCGGCATCGGCGGTGATCGTGTAGGTCTGGTTACTGCCGTAGTTCACCTCCTGCAGCCCGAATGGCGAAATGGTGCCGCCGGCTTCAGCACTTGACGTTACCGAAAAGGTATCGATGCCGAAAACCGCGTGTATCGTATGAGAAACAGCGATGCTTTCAAACGTGTAGGTGCCCACCGCCCCCATTGAGATGCCGTCGACCAGCACATCGGCAATGTGATGGCCGGTATCGGCCGCGATCGTATAGGTCTGGGTGCTGCCGGACTCCAGTTGCAGGGAACCCGATGGGGAGATACTTCCGGACCCTTCCGAGCCGGCAGTCACGGCAAACATGTTGACAGCGAATACCGCATGGATGGTGTGTGGTCCGGTGATGTTCTCAAGGACGTAGCTGCCCGCGGCTCCCACGGAGATGCCGTCCACCAGCACATCGACAATGTGATGGCCGGCATCGGCAGCGATTGTGTAGGTTTGATTGCCGCCATGGGCCAGTTCCATGGCTCCTGACGGAGATATGCTTCCGCCACCTTCCGCGCCGGCGTTCACAATAAAGGTGTCGACGGCAAACACCGCGTGGATCGCGTGAGGTTCGGCGATGTTATTAAAGGTGTAGGTGCTCACCGCCCCCACCGCGGCCCCATCCACAAGTACATCAGCGATGTGATGGCCGGCATCGGCGGTCATGATATACGTTTGGTCGCTTCCACGGGTCAGAGCCACAGTGCCTGACGGAGAGATACTTCCGGTTCCTTCGAAGCTTGACGTCACCGAAAAAGTATCGATGCCGAACACTGCATGGATTGAATGAGGATCTGTGATGTTCTCGAAGGTGTAGGTGCCCACCACCCCCACCGAGACGCCGTCAACCAGTATGTCGACAATGTGATGCCCGGGGTTTGGGCGGATGGTGTAGGTTTTATTACTTCCCCGGACAGCCTCTAGCTCGCCCGATGGCGAGATGGTTCCATTGGGCGCTGAGGTCGATGTGATAGTCATCGTCGGGATGGATGCGAAACTGGCATGGATGGCGTGATCGGCATCGATATGTGAAAAAGAGTAGGAACTTACAGGACCAACCGACACCCCGTCCACTGTGACATCTTCGATGGCAAATCCCGGATCAGGCGTAATCTGAACCTCCAGGGCGGTACCAGGTGAGGTCAGGGAAACCCCTGGCGGCGAAATGCTTCCGTTGGGGGTACATGTGGCATTGATGGAAAACCGGGTGGCCTCGGTCGGCGGGCCGTATCTCACTTCATTGGAATAGCCGCTTTCATTGCCGGCCTGGTCGTATGCGGTGATCGTAAGGTAGTAGGCCTCTCCAGGTTCGAAACCGGACAGAGGATATTCCGGTTGGGAGGGATCCGACAAGTCATCCACCCGGATTTGAATCCCTGACTCACCTTGCGCCAATCCGGTGCCATCATAGGGTGCTCCTGACGCTCCTGTTCTGTAGTATAGGATATACCCGGCCAGGTCCGATTCGGAGTTGGCGTTCCATTGAAGGGAAACCATGGTCGCGCCGTCGTCATCACCGGGCGTGCCGCCAGGGGTGTCGATGCCAAACACCGCACGGATCGTGTGAGCACCGGTCAGATTTTCAAAGGTGTAGGTGCTCACCGCCCCCACCGAGATCCCATCAACCAACACATCGGTGATGTAGTGGCCGGCATCAGCGGAGATCGTGTAGGTCTGGTTGCTTCCACGGAAAAGAACCACAGTGCCTGACGGAGAGATACTTCCGTTCCCTTCGAAGCTTGACGTCACCGAAGAGGTATCGATGCCGAACACCGCATGGATGGTATGCGGTGCCGCGAGGTTTTCGAAGGTATAGGTGCCCAACGCCCCCACCGATGAGCCATCGACCAGCACATCGGCGATATGATACCCCGTATCGGCGGCGATGGTATAGATTTCACTACTCCCCGTGACAACTTCCAACACACCTGATGGCGAGATGGTTCCATTGGGCGCTGAGGTCGATGTGATGGTAACCGTCGGAGTGGCGGCAAATAATGCATGGATGGAATGGTCGGCATCGATATGTGAAAAAGAGTAGGAACTTACAGGACCGACGGACACCCCGTCCACCGTGACATCTTCGACGTAGAATCCGGGATCGGGAGAAATCTGAAACTCCATAGCGGTGCCTGGGGAGACTGCAGAAACACCTGAAGGAGCAATACCACCATTGGGGCTGGAGGTGGCATTTATGGAATAGAACGATCCTGTGGCCGGTGAATCGTATCTTTCTTCATTCGAATATCCGCTTTCATTGCCCGCCCGGTCGTATGCGGTCACCGTAAAATAGTATGTCTGTCCCGGTTCAAACCCGGACAGAGTAAATTCCGGCTCCAAGGGATTCAACAAGTTTTCAACCGGCAGCTGTACACCCGAATCACCCTGGGTCAATCCGCTGCCATCATATGGCGCTCCTGAAACGCCTGTTTTGTAGTAAAGAATGTACCCGGCGAGATCCGATTCTAAATTGGCATCCCAGCGAAGTGTGGCAGCGGATGCCCATGATGTGAAGCAGAGAAATATGGCGAGGCCAAGTAAAACAACCGAAATGGCGCGCGGAGGGATAAAGCAATATTGTATACTGCTTAATGTCTTCTGCATGGGGAGACCTCCAATCGGTACTGTACCGTTCAAAGTACAGCGACCGTTGAAGGTGCTGCCTCTGCTCGGCAGCCCTGCTGCCGTATCCTGACGAATCAGGACTTAGGCCAGTGGCTTTGCGTCTCAACCTTTCGGATGATTTGCCTTTATCAAGCGTGCAGTTAGACCCCGTCTTTTTGTGGATTCTAGACTTTCGTTACACCTGTCAACTTTCCTTCCCGTCCGCCGTCGTATTTCATTAAAAGGAGTGTCGATCAACGGCGGAAGAAAATTTTTCCCGTCGTTATCTGCATGGCATTCGAAACACTCCCTGCCGGAACTTCAGATTACAAATTCCAGCGGGTGAAGATAATATATATCATGGCAAAAAACCAACCTCAAGCAGGGCAAGCTTGCCATCATTCCCGTCTATAGGGCACCAGGAGGAGCAAAACAGATTGATTTTCTGGGGAATATTTTAAATTCTGAAGTTTTACCAAAAGATGGATGGAAATACCGTCCGGAGATTAATTCCAGGCTAACAGACTATTTTAGTTATGTATACGAATGAATAAACTCATTGATAGAGTAGAAAATAAAATCTTTTTATCGATTGAACCGGAAGATAACATGACATTTTTGTTGCGGCCGGCAATCGGAAAGTATTTCGAGGGTTTATATAAAATTTCACTCCGGCGGGCTGTGAACAACCGGGAGCACCACCCTCAACGCTCTGGAAATTTGGGATGCGACCCGCTCCGGCGTCTCAGTAACATACGGGTGGGGGGATCGACTGTGTCAAAAAACGCAGCGCCCGCGAATTTACCGCGGGCGCTGCGTTTTATGGTGATGCCGGCGCTGGGACGCCTGTGAGTGAATAGGATTACGGCTTGGTGAACTCGACCCAGTCCGCACCGCTGTCGGTGCTGCCGAGTCGGTTCTGCTGTTCCATGAGCATCTTTTCAACATCTGTTTCCAGCTGTTTCAATTTTTCTTTTCTTCCAACCAAAAGCCGCTGCCCGGTTTTAGATGCGCCGTCCCCATACCCTCCGGACATTTGATGATGCCCTTTCCCGATGTCTTTCACATCGCTCAGCTTGACGTCGTAACGGTCGTCGTGGGTGATACAGATAAGGCTGTCGCCCAAACGCTGTATTTTCTTTGCTCGCAGCACCTCTCCACTGTGGAGATATACCGTTGCAGCACCCCAGCGTCTTTGAATCTGTTCGGGCAGATCCAGGAACCGGTGACTGCTTTTTGGGCCTTCCAGAACCGCGAGGACGCGCTTTGAGTCGAGAACGGTGTTCGATTCCCGTCCGATGCAATCGATGCCGCTGACATTGTTTTCCTGCTGAAGAATCAATTTGCAAAACATGTCGCCGCCATCGTCCATGTATACGGTTGAATCGCTGTGCTTCTGGGTAAACCTGGTAATGATGTATGACACCTGATTCTGGTTGACCCCCATTACCGCACCGAACTTCTCGTACTTTACGAGATCACCTGCGTTCCAGGACACCCGCGCCTTGATCACCCGTCCATCTTTTAGATGGATCTCATCGGAATTTGCCGGGGTTGCCATCAGTGCGAGGCAGCTGCACACCATAATTGCTAATGCGATTTTCATGACTGGGCCTTCCTTTGCATGAATTCTGATCACTTTATAAAGTTTAAAGACCTGGTCGGTTCAGCCCGGACCGCTCTTCACATGCTCGGGGCTCTACCAGTCGATCACCAGTGCCATCTCCAGATTTTCAGACAGACTATACAGTCGGCTGCGAAACCGTTTAATATTTTGAGCATAGGATTCCGGATCGCCCGTAGGATTTTTCGTGGTCTTTCGAATCTCCTCAGTCAATGCCCGTAATTTGACCATATTGGTTGTTATCTTACTGCCGATATCCGAGCGCGACTGAATCACGGAAAGACTATCGTCCATTGCATTCAGGGTTGCCTGATCCGTCAATTTCGCCAGGCCGGATTCGATTTTCCGTCTGACAATGTCAAGCCCGTCCGACGGTGGCAGATTGTTCCGTTCTGCGAGCTGCATACCCTTTGCATATAATTTCATGGCGTGAAGATTCGCCGATGCATGATTAAAGAGCCGTTTGTAGACCAGATTGGCCAGGAAGAAACCGTCGACCTTGTCCTTCTCCTCATCGCTGAACCGTGCCACCCTGTAGCGAACAGCCCCTACCTCATCCATCGGGACGCCAAAGGTGATGCCTTCCTGGGCGGATGCCTTGAGTGTGATGATCGCCACCACTTCGCCACGAAAATTCATGGCCGGGCCGCCGGAGTTTCCGGGGTTGACGGCTGCACTGATCTGTAAAAATCGTTTTCCGTCGATCAAGAGTTCATTGTTCAAACTACCCCGGGTCACGGAATTGGGCAAAACGGTATTGGACACGCCGGGGCTGCCGATGATGATAAGATCCTCTCCTTTTTTCAATCCGCCGGCGACAGACAATGACAGCGGTTTCTGATCGCTTTCCACCTCCAGAATCGCCAGGTCACGGTATTCGTCAAAAAAAACCACCCGTTTCACATATCGAACCTGCTCGGATACGGCAGGAAAGTATATTTCAATCTCATCCGGCAAAACTTCCGAAACCACATGGTAGTTCGTCACCAGTAGGTTGGGTGAAACGAGAAAAGCCGATCCGTTTCCCTGGGAGTGCTTGATGAGAGCGATGGAACGTTCTGTTTTGGCAACGATTTCATCCGTTGTCATGCTGCGCAGGAAAGTGTTGTAGCCGACCAGCGCGGCAGCGGTCAGAAGCAGTACGGAAGCTGCGGCGCAGGCCAGGCGCAGCTTTTTATTTTTCTTCTTCTTGGGAGGCCTTCTTAAAACGATCGTCTCACTGGGATCGAGGGCTTTGGGGGTATCGCCCCGGTATTTTGCCATGATAATCCCGCAGTATGCACACTCCTGTGACTGGGGCTGTTCCTTTTGGCATTGGGGACAGGTAATCATGGCTAAACCGACGCCCTCTATCGCGAGGGGGCTATCAGAAACGGGTTCATGCGACACCTGCCCTTCGAGAACCAATTCATCCGGTTGCATTGCCTCCGGCCCGGCCTCATGTGATTTCGGGGCGTCGGAAACGGCTTTGGAAGCATCCGTTTCCACTACACCGGTATCCTCAGAATCTTTCCACTCGAGAGAGGCCTGAAAAATATGGCCGCAATCGCACGTACGCGTGATCGTCGGCGAAACAGACGAGAGAAGTTGCCCGGTGACGTTATCGGTCTTCTCCTTGTGACATTCCGGGCATCGAAACAGCGCGTTATGTGTTGAATCGTAATATACCTTTTCGGTCATTGGATTTCCCCTGCTGTGTTTCAAACATGATTCGGAATTGTGTTCCGGAATTGCCTCTGCCGTTGCCCACTGAACCGAAGCAAGAAACATGCCGCTGTCATAAGCGCCATGAAAACTACGATATTCTTTATTGATATCTGATTGTTAGGGTCAGATCGATTGGCGGTGAGAAAGGCATGGCCAGGGCTCTACTGACAAAAATGTCCCTCTTCAGCAGCGGTTGTCTGCCAACGTGAAATTGGAAAGGGTCCTGGTGAACGATCGGGATGCACCTGGCCAGGCTTTTTCCGTTGGAAGTGGAACTATAATTCGGATTTTGGATTTTGCTCAAGGACGACGAATAATTACCTGAGCGATGCCGATTCTATAAGATACTTTAGGGAAAAGACACCGGCCCATTAACAGAAAACATCCCATGTTGATGTAAGTGGGTTGATCAACTCACATTTCCAGTGCGACAGTTTCGTAAAACACCCAATCTATACGACTATAATCGTGCGCTTGTGATCCCGCCGGTCCGACTGTTTCCGTCGATCCTGGTTGCTGCGCCGCTCGTTCCCGCTCCGTCGCTCCATGTCGCCGGGTGGGGAGTCATCGGTCTTTCGGCGATCAAACCCCGTTCGCCTGTCTTTCCCACTCCGGCGATCTTGATCAATAATCTCCACCAGCTCTCTCCTTTCCAAAAGGCCTGCACAGAAGTCCCCGATGATGGGGTTGCCGGTCTCCGAGTCTGGGGTCCTATCAGATGACTTATCCATCGGCTGTATGCCCATGTTCCGGCCCTCTCATAGAAATTCGGACCTATAAACAAAACCAAGGATGCGGAAATTGGCCATTCTGTCACCCCCACGTTACCCTGTTCGATCCCTGCTTCGCAGATGCCGCCAGCGGCGGCATTCAATAGGGCAAGCCTCCCCATCAAGGGGGAGGACATATCTCTCCCTCCCCTGGTGGCTCGTGGTGAGCAGCGCCGAACCGGAGGGATTCAACGGGAGGGGGTATAATAGGCTTATTCCTTACGTTTGTTTCCGGTTTTGTACAAATAGGATCATTTCATCCTACTATACATTATATGGTAGGTCAAGCGATATGGCACACTACAGATAGTGATCCAGATACATTTTTCCCATCCGGATGCGACAGGAAGACGTCGACAGGAGATCCCCGATGCCACGCCGGTTATTGAACACATTCAGAAATGCACAAAGGGCAATGTCAGCACCTATAACCGGTTTCGGTCATGATCGAACCGCCTGCGTGTCGCTTGTGCCTTCTGCGATAATGATTATTTCATTACTTTGAACCCTTCGACCCGTTATCCAACGGATTGGAGAAGCACCTGATTGACAGACGATGTTGCCCACCTGGGCTTGTGTGCCGTGGGCTATCGAAAATAATCCCGTAACAAAAGGGTAAACCATGTCCACTACATCCGATACGTTCAGAGATTCCGCCGCGGAATTCGGGTGCCGCTGGGATCCGGAGGATCCCGGCCTGTGCTTCGAAGCCGATGCGTGCGGATGTTTTCTGGATCCGTGCACCTTCCCCGGGAATGAGCCAAAGGATTGCGTCCAGGATCCCTGTGAAGAATGCTGCGCGATCTTTGAGCATTGCTGACCGGGCATTCCCATGAACATGTTTACATTTTTCGCAATTTATTTTCTGTTGGCTGTGGCTTTCGGCACCTATCTCGCATGGAGCCTCCTCTCCGCCACCCGGGTTCAACGGTGGGGGAAAGCGCTGGGCGCGGGGGCTGTTGTCTGCATCCTGCTTCTGATGCCGGCAACGATCCTGCTGCGAAAGGCGGGTCACGAATCGGCCCTGGTCGGATCCGTCGTGTGGGTCGGATATCTCGGTATGGGATTTCTGAGCTTTCTGTTCTGTCTTGCCATCCTCCGGGACACCGTCCGGTTAGTTATCGGAATCCAAGTGTATCTAAAAGAACGTATCCGAAATCCGAAGCCCTCTGAACGCGTTATGGCCTCGCCTGCCGACCCCTCGCGTCGTCGTTTTCTCGGCTATGGGGTCTCCACCGGCATCACCACGGTCGCAGCGATCCTCACCGGCGTCGGCGTTGCCGAAGCCATGAGTGTCCCGGATGTCAGGGTGGTCAACGTGCCCATTGAAAATCTTCCTGAGGATCTTGGGGGGTTTCGGATTGTCCAGATCACCGATATTCATGTGAGCCCTACCATCCACCGCCCGTTTGTCGAGGGGGTGGTCGACACCGTCAATCGGCTTCAACCGGATATCGTCGCCCACACCGGCGATCTCGTGGACGGGTCCGTCAAACGCCTGGCCTATCATGTCGAACCCCTCAGCAGACTCCGCTCGACCTACGGGAGTTTCTTTGTCACGGGCAATCATGAGTATGACTCCGGAGCCGACCAATGGATTCGAAAAGTCAAGGATCTGGGACACCGGGTGCTGCTCAACGAGCACCGCATCATTCGCCACGGCAACGGGCGTCTGCTTGTGGCGGGTGTCACCGACTACCGGGCCGGAAATTTCAATCCCCACCAAGCATCGAGCCCGGCACGTGCGCTAAGGGGCGCCGAGCCCGCCCATGTCAAGCTTCTCCTGGCCCACCAGCCAAAAAGTATTTACGAGGCCGCGGCAGCCGGATTTGACCTTCAAATTTCCTGTCATACCCATGGCGGTCAGTTCTGGCCCTGGCCGGTTCTCGTGAGACTGACGCAGCCATTTGTTGCCGGCCTCCATCGCTTTGAAGATACCCAGGTATACGTCAGTCGGGGGACCGGCTATTGGGGACCGCCGATCCGATTTGGCGCTCCGTCCGAGATCACACTCATCAAACTCGTCCAAATCTGATTTTCGCAGCCTCTCGACAAATCATCCTTTAGTCTTGACCCTCTGACGGTTGTCCTGTATTTTTATACGGTTATCATCCGGTTTACCCCTCTACTGATACCGGTTCTCGTACGACCCGGACGCGGAGGCGACAGTGACGGACGATTCCATAGACCCAGGCAACGACGGCGCACCCAAAGACGACATGAGGCCGCAATGCGGCGCCATGACAAAAAATGGCGCCCGCTGTAAAAACCGGCCACTTGCCAATGGCTACTTCTGGATGCATGGGGGGGGCGGCCACAAACCGGATACCGGGACAAACGGTCCCGTAACGGCCGACATGCAATCGGAAAGCCGTGTCCCGGATGCAACCGTTAGCCCGACTCCGCCCGATTCGGATACGGACACGCCCCCGGAGGCGGAAGACACCGAATCGGATTTTGAACCGGCATTCTTCATCGATACCGAAAATGCCGAACCGGAATCTCCTGCAGAACAGATCCCTCCTGATCACATGACGGAGGGTTTCGATGACGAAACACCTATCCTGATCGACCCCGATTTGGAATTTGAACCGGATCCGGAGACCACCGCCCAGGCATCCACACCGCCGGCCGAATCCCCTTCCAGCGATATGCCGTCAATTCCCGAAAGCGAAGAGGATTTCCACAGCCAGGATTCAGAAGAAGGGGTGATTGAACTGGATCTTTCCGGGCTCGAACTGGAAATCGAAACGCCGTCGGCTGATGGGCCCACCAGAGCAGAAACGGCCCTGGAAGCCGAGGCTGACGATCCGATTGAAGCAACCGAGCCGGCGGATTCCGGCACCCTCCGGGATGGGGACATTCAGATGCCCGAAGCGTTTCGCATCGAGCTTGAGTCCGAAGGGGAAGCGGCACTGCCGGAGCCGGAAGACCGAGCCGAAGCTTCTGAAGAACACCCGGATCTGCTCAACGCGGACGAAACACTTGAGCTCGAGATGGATCTCTCAGACGACGTGTCCGCGCCTTCCCAGGAACCCAGCGAAGAACCCACGCAGGTCGATGCCCCCGAGCAGGAGATTGAAGGGAGAGATCCCGACAGCGATATGGAAGCAGCTCCTGGGGCACTGGAAATAGAGTCCCCCCGGGAGACTGACGAATCGGATGAATCGCCGCCGGATCTGGAACTTGAATCCACCGAGTTGGATGTCGGTTACACTCCGGAGGGCAAGCCCCTGGACGAGGAAGGTGAACAGGTCGTAGCACCTCCCCATTTCGATCTTTTCGAGGAGCTTCCCGGTGAAGACTGGATCGAGATTGAAGTCAACATCGAGGAGGGCGAGTACTCCACCGGCAATCTAGATGAATTTTCACCCGATCTCATACTGGATAAGGATTCCCCGGGATCGCCCCAATCCGGGCCTTCTGATGTGTCGGCTGGCGACACCGACCTCACCCCCCCCAAAGCATTGGTATCCGATACGCTGTTTGAAGAGGAAGATACCGATCAGGAGGATTTCCCGACAGAGGCGGATGCGAGAGCCGAGAGAGCAGCAAAGCCCCACGTGGGTCAGGTTGAACCGACATATTACGTTTCGGCAGCCGAGGCCGAGAAAAATCTGCTGAAGCGGCGGGTCAGCCTTCCCTTGCTATTGATTGCCGGGCTGCTGATCCTGACCGCCGGCCTGACGTTCGGATTGACAACCCTTTTTCAGGCCCCCGGTCCCGCCGATGCCGGTGATGCGGCCATCCGACTGGTCGACATCGACAGTCGATTCGTCGCGAACCAAAAGGCCGGAACTCTACTGGTCATCACCGGCCGGGCCATCAACGACTACGACCATCCTCGGAGCTTCATCCGTGTTACCGGGAAGGTGTATACCAGTGATCGCTTCGTTCAATCGATATCGGTATTCTGTGGGAACTTCCTGACCGAAAAAGAGCTGCAGACCCTGCCGATTTCCGACATGGTCGAGTTGCTGCTCCGCCGGACCGGCCGGTATAAACGCAACATGAACATTTCGAGCGGCAGCGCCACACCGCTGATGATCGTCTTTCCCATCCCCTCCGATACACTGGAACGGCTCGATTCCTATACGGTGGAGGTGGTTGAATCCAAACCCTCCTGAACCGGAAACCGCGTAACATCTTGAGGTTAATTCAGTCTGGCCAGCTCCTTATCAATGGCTGCCTGGAATGCCTGAAGTGTCCGCCGGTTGAGTTTCCTGCCGTTTACGAAAATAGTCGGCGTTCCGCTGACTCCAGCCATCCGGGCATCCCGGATGTCTTTGTCGATGCGCGTTTCGGTTTCAGTACTCCTCGTGTCCAGTAGAAATTCTTTCTCGTCGAACCCGAAAGACTGCGCGATTTCCCTGATCTTATCGGGGCTCAGTTTACGATGGTTCTCAAATAGCGTGTCGTGAAACTCCCAGAATTTATCCCTCTGGTCGGCGGCGATGGCGGCAGCGGATGCCGCGCGTGCGTTTCGATGGCTGCGTATGGGATAATGTTTGAAAACGACCTTGACCATGTCGGGGTATTTCTCAAGCACCTGCTCGAGCAGCGGCACCAGGCCGGCACAGTACGGTCATTCGAAGTCACTGAAAACGGCAACGGTGACCGGCGCATCGGCCGGGCCCTTAAACGGTGAGCCGGTAACATCGATATCGTGGACGAACTCGAAAAGAACCATTTGGACGGTCCCGTCTTTCGAGTTGCCCAGAAACAGAATATGGTCCTGCGGTCCGGGCTCGATACGGTTTACCCCGTTGCCGACCTGGACCTCGTCTTTCAAATCCCCTTCCAGCGTAAATACCCGTATCGTCCCTTTGTTGGTCAGAACGTATACCCATTTCCCGGCCTTTGAGACCGCAATGTCGACAGGAGGCGCGGCGAGTTGATACCGGGTATAGGTCCTCAATTCAATCTCCGCAGAGGCGGCGCCCATCCCCAGCCCACACCATCCAAAAGCGATCGCACAAATGATCCGCTTGATTTTCATACGCTGCATCCTTTTTCGATAGCGGGTTGATATTACGATAACTGGCACCAACATAATTCATGGTACCACTATGTCAAAACAGCCACCGCCTTGACATCATTGCGCATGTTCGTGCTCGGACAGCCCTGAATGCCCACCCCTCCGGAGAAAACACCGGGATAGGTGTAAGGACCCTGTCGGTGATTGACCATGAGACAGCGATGGGTGTTCAGCAGAACACATCTGTGGTTCTTCTGTGTCGCACAAGCCGGCAACGTTCTGGAAAAATGAAATTGAATTTGGTTTTGGAAGGGGTTAGGATATTTCGATTGGCCTCCGAAAGGATGACGAATGCTTAAAAAGATCATCTCATGCGCTGAGAGCGGCGTCGGCCAGGCGGCTTTGGACGCCGCCATCAAACTCGAAATACCCCATGGCGGGTGGGCGCTCCCGACCGGCAAGGGTGAAACCCGTCAATTGCCGAAAAAATACCGCGTCCAGCAAATAGAGGGCAGCGATCGGGTTGACGCCGCACGGCAAAACCTGATTGATTCGGACGGGACCCTGCTGATGTCCCATGGCGGGCTGAGCCGCTTCAGCGATCGGGTTCGGGCTATCGCCATGGACTTCAATCAGCCCTGTCTGCACGTGGACCTCAACAGTACCACCGCATTTTCCGCCGCCCAAACCATCAATCAATGGGTCCGTCAACAAAAAATTGAAATTCTTCATGTGGCCGGCGCCCGAACGGACCAGGACCCCAACATTTATCAGTCTACCCTGGATATCCTCGAAGCCTTTTTCTATCTCCACCTGATGGATACGGGAATGCCCTCCACCGACTCTCCGGATGCAGGCACCCCGGGTATCGGATCCCTGCCGCGGTCCGTGGAACAGGCAGTTGCTCTACTTATACCCCGAATGACACTGAAAGATAAAACAACCCTTGCGAACATGACCGAGGGTGAGCTGGTTTCACTGGATTCCTCCCTGGGAGAATACATCCGGAATACATTCGAACTGTGGACGGGGAACCCTTCATTGCTTGAGTCCTGCCGACGGATTTCCGACGGGCTGCGCATCGAAAGCGAGCACCAGGAGATGGTCATCATACGAAAGCTTTGGGAGGAGTTGCGCGAAACCCATGTGCTCCGCATCGTAAAATAACCCGAGGACGGCTGCAATACATCACGGACAATGCATTCCGCTATCCATGGCTCCAATGAAACAAAGCGGTGATGACAAACCGGGCCAGCAGCATGGCGGCCAGCAGCAGCAACACCCAAATCGGCGTGTGCTTGAAAAACCCCTTCACATCCGAAAATGTCAACGGCCAGTCCATTTAATAAGTAATAGAAACCTGGCGCAGAGACGCAGAGCTCGAAGAGAGGTATGCTATTGGTCAGAATCCCTGAGGGGGGGACTCTGACCATATAGAGATCATTCCATAGAATTGGATGGCACTTCCGTTTCTTGAGCCTGTTTCGCTTATGGCCCTCTCAGCGATAAGCGAAATCAACGTGTACGTTGCGTTCTTTGCGACTTTGCGGTGAATTTGTAAGTATTTAAGCAAAAAGATAACCACGAATCCCGAAGAGAGCCATATTGACACTTTCGGCGGTTTCAGCCATACTCACGAGCCAAAAAACAGTGAAAATCCATTGATTTCGTCAAAGAGGAGGTGTTCACGTGAAAGACGGTAAATGCTCGAAATGTGGGAGTATGGAAGTCTACTGCGGATCAGACGTTTACCCTAAAACAGGCCCCTTCACCAGCAATTCCATTCCCGTCAGCCTGACCTCTATCGCTGCCCTGGACAATTATGTCTGTTCCGATTGCGGCTTTGTGGAGCGGTACATCGCCGAACCCGGCAAGCTGAAGGAAATACTCATCAAGTGGCGTAAAGTGAAGTAGCCCCTCAAACCCGGAGTTCTTAGGATCGGTTCAACCTATGTTTCGTGAGAACAGCAAATTTCGCCGGATCGGCGGTATCAGTCGAGTACTCATCAAGCACGGAATGGGCGACACGGCCGGACGCCTGTTCCGGCGAAACAGAGACCAGACCGAGGAAGATGCCGACGGTACCGGATTATCCGGAAAAATCGCCTTCCCGGATCCCCGGCGCATCCGCCTGGCCCTCGAAGATCTCGGCCCGAGCTTTATCAAGCTGGGCCAGCTCTTTAGCACCCGTGCCGACATCTTCCCCCCGGAATACATCGAAGAGTTCAGAAAACTTCAAGACAGTGTCACCCCCGAACCCTATGAGACCATCCGGTCGATTGTCGAGAAAGATCTCGGCAACACCCTCGAAGAGATTTTTGACAGCTTCGACACCGAGCCCATTGCCGCGGCTTCTGTGGCCCAGGTGCACAGCGCCGTAATGAAAACCGGTGAAGACGTCGCCGTCAAGGTCGTCCGGCCGGGGATCGATCGGATGATTCGACAGGACATCCGTCTGATGTACCAATTGGCCAAGAGGATCGAAAAGACGTTCGAGCTCGGACGGGTTATCGGTGCTGTAAACCTGGTCAAGGAATTTGAGCGCACGGTCTTCCAGGAACTGGAGATGCCCATAGAGGCGGGAAACATCCAGAAGTTCTCCGAGTTCTTCAGGCTGATCAACGAAATTCATATCCCAAAGGTGTACTGGAAACTCACCACCAAGTCCGTTCTGGTGATGGAATACATCCCGGGGATCAAGGTGGACCAGGTCGAGGAGATAGCGGCAAACGGAATCGATCCAAAGGAAGTCGCCATGATCGGGCTGCGGTCCCTCTCACGTCAGCTCATGGAGTTCGGGATATTTCACGCCGATCCCCATCCGGGCAATACGATCGTTATGCTTGACGGTCGGGTGAGTCTGGTCGATTTCGGCATCATGGGATATCTGGACGATGAAACCATGCACCAGGTCGCCAACCTGTTTCTGGGATACGCCGAACATGACTATGACATGATCATGGAGGCTATTTTGGACGCCGGCCTGATCCATGAAGACATGGATCTGAAAAACTTTCGTATCGATCTGAAGGATATCAGCGAGCCGTTTTACGGACGCTCCCTGCTGACGATCTCGGTCAAGGATGTTTATGACCAGGTGATTCGCATTGTCCTGAAACATCAGATCCGTCTTCCCCGAAATCTGCTCCTCCTGTTAAAAACCATGGTGCAGACCGAAGCCCTGGGAAAAATTCTCGGCAGTGACGCCAGTATTTTTCAGGTCATGCGACCCTATGCCAAGGAGTTGCTTGAGAAACGGTACGATCCGGAAAAAATGCTTCAAATGATGGGTCGGGACGCCCTGAAAGCCAGCGAATATCTCCGCTCGGCACCCCGGCTGCTGCACAAGCTTCTCAGCCAGCTGGCCACCGGAAGGCATCGCATCGAGCTGAGCCTGGCCGGTTTCAAACAGCTCGACAAACAGCTTGAAACCGGTGTGAACCGGATGGTCGTCGGTGTGATCATTGCCGCATCCATCATTGCGGGATCCCTGGTGCTCAACTCCAAGCAGACCGTTATGGAGTTCACCGTCAACTTTTTCGGGGAGCAAACGATCACCCTGACAGCCGTGTTGGGCGTCCTCGGCTACACCATCGCTACGGTGCTGGGATTCATGCTGATCGTGCAGATCATCCGATCCCGAAAACTGTAATTGGTAGCGATTTTTCATCAACAGACGTCAAACCATCGAGAGATGCCTCAGTTATTTTAGGCATTTTGCCCAATCCTCCAAGACTATTTCCTGCCGGTATCGCGTATGATCCCAGAACCGGTTTCACAACGTTCGTCAGACATTTCCTGGAGCCGCCCGCAGGATTGGCGAACCCTTCTCACGGCGGTAAAACGCTCTGTCTGTCATGAGCCCCGCCTGAAATCGGCCCGGAACTTGGCTGCCGATATCCGTCGCGAGCTGTCCGGGATCTTTCCTGTCCTCGACGGGCTCTGCCAACGGTCCTGCCCCTGGTGTCCGGACCCATGCTGCCTGAATGCGCGGCTTTGGTTTGACATCAAAGACATCCTGTTTCTTCTCCTGACGGACCAGGAGATGCCGGACCAGCAACCCTGCTCCCATCGGAACCAACCCTGCCGCTACCTGGGAGGCAGAGGATGCCGGCTTCCCCGACTTCGCCGCCCGTTTACCTGCACCTGGTATATGTGCCCGACCCAAAAAGCGATTCTGCGGCAAGAAGGGGATTTACCGGCAGAGAAGCTTCTGTCCGGCATCGAACGGATCAAAGCCATGAGAAAACAGCTGGTATCGGAAACCGGGACAGAGAAATTTTTTTACCGACCGCCTTGACAATCCGAATGCGAATATTAATTAGTAAAACATGGAACGGTAATGCCATCACCTTCCATTCTTTCCTCGTTCTCCAAGGGGCGGTTTTATTTAACCGCCCCTTTCTTTTGTGCGTCCCCAATTGACTCGAAACTGAATCAATCCCCCCCATGCATCAAGGGCCTGATGCGTTCCGTTAAACGGCATCCCGATGTCGATAAGTTTTGACAGGAATGAGTGTCAGGCCTTCTGTGCGGCCTCCCTCTCCTCCCAGGCCTCTACCTTTTCGTCTGCCTCCACTTCTTCCCAGCCGGTAATCATGGCCTTGACGTGGGCTGAGATTTTGTGGCCGGTGGTCGTCATGTAGATATGGACGATCAGAAACGATAAAATCGCAAACGCGCAGGCGGTGTGAATCATGGCGACAAATTCCAATGCCAGACCGCCGAATCCCCAGCTGGCCCAGGAGTTATATCCCCAGTACAAAAACCCTGTGGCCATTTGGACAGGAAGCAGAAACGCCGCCAGACTCAGGTAGGTCAAACGCTGCAGGGGATTGTGCTTAGCATCAAGGCGTTTGGGTACCGGATGGGCTTCACCCCGGAAAATACCGTAAGCGTAATAGCGGATCACCGCCAGCATCTTCTTGGTGGTCGGAATATACTGCTTCCATTCACCGGTGGTAAACATCCAGAACACAAAAAAGGCGAATGCGATAAGCCATGTCAGGCCGGTGTAATTGTGGATGTCCACCGCTGTGTGAAAATCAAAGAGGCCGTAGCCGGAATTGACCTGGAATCCGGTGACCAGCAGGATAATGATCAGCGCTGCCTGAAACCAGTGCCAGAATCGTTCGTATCGGGAATACAAGTATATCAATTTCATTCGAAAGCCGGACATGCTTAGGCCTCCTTTCTGCCGTTACGGGTGCTGCTTAGGATTCTGCCCAGGCCGTGGAAGGTGACGCCCACCAGGCTGCCGAGGACAGCGATCCAGCCGATGGTGTTGATCCATTTGTTGTAGTTCCGTCCCGGCATATAGAACCCCTTCAGGTTTTCCAGCCGGCCTCCGGTTCTGGTGTGGCATTCACCGCAGGCGACCACTTGATCTTTGGGCGCGACCATGTGAGTGGTCGGAAAAACGTAAGTGGTATCCACAAAGCCCAGCTCTCCGGAATACGGCAGTCCCAGTGCCTTCTGCCCCGTGGGGACCGTCGTGTCCCAGTCCATGGTCTTGAAAAACCCCTTTGGTCCCGAAAGAATCGGCGCAACCAGGGTTTTGTGGATTTTGTCGTAGGGCTGGCGTCCTCGATGAACCTTGAACGGGGAAATACGGGAGTTTTCATCTTCACGGCTTCCCACCGGTCGGCTCACAGTAACGATTTCGCCGGGATTGATCCGGTCTTTCATGCTAATGCTTTCGATGGATCCGTTGTACCAGGCATACTCCGGCAAGACATTCTTTTCCCATTTCATCTGTCCTTTCATGGACAGATAATCGAACTGGCCAAACTCGTCTTTGGTCTTGTAGGGCTTGCCGTTTTTTCGCTTGCCGGCTTTGGACCAGTCCCAGCTCATTTTGGTGGGGTTGACCCGTGCGAACTGTGGAATATGGCAGCTCTGACAGGCGACCTTGTCGGTGTGATCATTTGCCTTCGCCGAGGTCTTGTGGGGCTTGTCGGTGTGGCACGATTCGCACATGATCTTTGAGGTCAGGTCATCCTCTACCAGGCTTTTTCGATGCGCTGCCGCCGGCGCCGTGTACAGCCGTCCAGCGATATTATGATTCACCGTGGTATGGCATCGGGTGCAATTGAAATCCTGTCCGTCGATCCCCATGTGCACATCAAGGGTCTTGTCAGGATTTGTCAAGGACGTATCCAGGTCACCGTGTTTGACGCCGTCACCACCGCCGCCTTTAAAATGGCAATCTCCGCAGTTGCTTCTGCCGGGTAAACCGACCGCTTGAGCCGCAGCTTGAATATCCGCCTGGATCTCGGTTGCGATTTCCCGCTCTTCCGCATCACTGGATCCGGAAAAGGCATTGTAATCCTCAAACGCTTCGCCCCAGTTGATTTTTCTCTGGCCATGACAGGCAAGGCAGTTAATGGATTCTTTTTTCATGCCCCAGCCGGGATGACAGGACAGACAACCCTTGTCGGCAGTCCGGTTTGTTGAAATGCAAAAGTTGTTAAGGGAGTATTCGGCCTTTCCATGATCCGCGCCGGCCACCCAGGTCCAGTGTACCGTTTGTTTAAACTGGTCAGCCGCCTGATTGTGGCAGGACAAACAGGCATCCGTGATCTCCTTGCCGGAATTGAATGATTTGTTTAGGGCAGCATGCTGGGAATGCGCGGTAGTATTCCAGAGCGCCTGGTTTTTCACGACCTGGTGGGCCATGGCCCGGCCGGGAGCCTCTTCTTCCGTGTCGCTCGCCACGGCCGGCCAACAAATTGCCAGACAGACAGCAACAACCAGCGTGGCGCCAAACCCGTGTTTGAGCTTGGGTGTCCTCATCGAATCATCTCCTTGGAGAACGTTTAACGGTGATTACAGGATCGCCGGCCACATCCCCGATTCGGGCGTTCGGAAATGTGGCCGACTGAGCGTTTTCCAGTGGCCCGACCCGTTACCCCTGGGATTTGGTGATTTGAAAGCTGCCGTCTTCACCGAAACTCATTTCCGCTTCGATGTAATAGACATTCTTCAGTTCGGGGCGAATGTCCTGGACCATGTAAAAGGCCTCACCGCTTCGAGCCCCCGTGCCGCAGATAAAAGCGATCGATTTTTCTTTGGGGAGGGTTTCGATCTTGTTCTCGAGAACGTCAACCGGGATATTTATGGCTGTTTTGAGACTACCGGTGGCGAACTCATCCGCATCCCGTACATCGACCAGGTACAGGCTATCCGGTTTTTCCGCCATGATCTTCTTGAAAGTCTCGATGTCAAGGCTGCCTTCCTCTTCCCCGGCTTTCAGCGGACCCGGTGCGGCCGCCATGGCTCCAAATTTTTTCTTCCAGGCCGGATACCCTGCGGACAACACCTTGACCTTTTTATAACCCAGGTCCATCGCTTTTTTAGCGGACTTGTGACTCAACTTGCACTTGTACCCGCCACAGTAGAAGACAACCAACCGGTCCTTTTCCTGGGGAAGCTCACCGACCATTTTATCGAACTGGCTGGCCGGGATGCTCATGGCGCCGGTGATATGCCCCTTGTCATATTTTTTCCGCTTGGGCCTTGAGTCAACCAGTACCATGTCCGCCTGGTTTTCGATCTGTTTTTGGACCCAGTCTTCGGATACCGACGCATAATTGCCCGGCACCTTCATCCACCGGGGAAAACCCTCGGCAAACACCTTGACATTGGTATATCCCAGTTTCTCGGCCTTCCAGGCGGATTTATGGCTCAGTTTGCATTTAAGGCCGCCGCAATAAAATATCAGCAATGCGTCTTTGTTCTCGGGAAGCAGGTCAACCATCTTGTCGAACTGGCTATTGGGCATGCTGACCGCCATCGGGATATGGCCTTTGTCGTATTTGGGCCGTTTCGGGCGGGCATCGATAATCATGACGTTTTCCGCCATGGGGACCTTGGCATACTGCATTACGAAATCGACATCGACAATGTCATGATACTTCCAGTCAGCCGATTCCCCGGCCTTTTTGTCACCAGCCGTCACTGCCGTGCCGAAGCAGAGTGCCGCGATCAGTACTGCACCGAGCGCGTAAAAAGCTTTTTTCCGATACATATCAATCCTCCTTGAATGTTCCTTCTGTGCCATTTGCGAATCCGGGTGTTGGGGCATCGATTATTTGCATTTCAGCGGCGTCGGAGAATCTGACGCATGGGCGTGAAGGTATGCATAAATATCCGCCAGTTGATTCTCGCCCAGGTTGCTCCACTCTTCCCGGCAACCGAATTCGTCAAACGTTTTGCTCTCGAAGATGGTGGTCCACTCGGCCTGGGTGTGGCCATCCTGATTGATGGGCGGTTTGGCGAGATCGACTTCACCCCGCTCATGACACGCCTTGTAGACTTTCCGGTAGGTGTATTTTCCTTTGCGCTTGTTCCCCTCGGCGGCAAATGACACGCTGATGAAACTGAATGAAACTAGAATGGCCAGCGCCATTACCAAGAACTTTCGAAACATGGTGATTCTCTCCTTTCCCTTATTTTATTTATTTTAGTTTATTATATTATATGGTTATATAGAAAGCCCAAGTGATAAAAATAATTGATTCAGCTGTGACCTTATCTGTCACAGGTCTACGGTATAATGGTCTCAAAAACACAGAGGAGGCCTACTATGACAGCATTTTATATCAC
>Ga0209786_1000168_pt1 | contig 27749 bp, 28 predicted proteins | sample WorMetilvaeELBA2_FD_187405 | JGI IMG/M metagenome (GOLD analysis project Ga0209786, IMG submission 187405) | Marine gutless worms symbiont microbial communities from Max Planck institute for Marine Microbiology, Germany - Olavius ilvae ELBA.2... ...
GATATAAAATGCTGTCATAGTAGGCCTCCTCTGTGTTTTTGAGACCATTATACCGTAGACCTGTGACAGATAAGGTCACAGCTGAATCAATTATTTTTATCACTTGGGCTTTCTATATAACCATATTTTGGAATTTCCATTGTCGAGGCCGTCCGCTGGGGCTGTTTCCCGCTTCTCCCCCGGCGACTGGTCTATCCGGAAATCATACCAGAGGCATTTCATCGTGATTGTCTGTACACGAGTCCTTCGGAACTGGTACACAAGCTTTCTTTACTTCTGACCGACGGGAGGATCGATCCGGACAAACGGCTGGAGCTATCGCAAGCCATGGCAGCGTACTCCTGGGAGGGTGTCATCGGCACCTATGATGACGAGCTGGAACGCCTGGCGGCCGGAGAATTCAATGAGAATCTATCTATATGACAACCACTATAATCGGGAGATGCGCCTAATGAATACACAGGAAAGGAACACCCTGAAAATGAGGAGATGGACCGTACTTCTGACCATCATGGTGGTGGCTGGATATCTTCTGACTCCTGCCGCGTTTGCTGAAGAGAAAGCAGCCACCATGGAAGTCATCGGCACCGCCCGGCTGATGTTCGAGCCGAATATGGCTGTGCTGTCATTGGCAGTGGAAACCAATGCCCGAAGCGCCGGCGACGCCGTGGCGGCCAATGCCGAAAAGACCCGGAAATTAATTGAAACCGTAAAGGGAGTCGCGGGGACCAAAGATTCCGTCAAGACGTCCCATTATGATCTTTCGCCGGTCTATTCCAAGACAAACCGGTTCCGCCCGGAGGGATATCGGGTCAGCAACCGGGTGATCGTGGAAACCAGAGCGCTGGACAAGGTCGGCCGTTTGATCGATGCGGCGGTGGGGGCGGATGTCAGCAGAATCGGTAGCCTTCGGTTCCAAAACGACCAATACGAATTCAACCGAAAAGCAGCGTCCAAAGCGGCGGTACAGAACGCCCTGGTCTCCGCCCGGGAACTGGCAGAGGCGGCCGGTCTGACTCTCCGCCGCATTGTCACCATCAGTTTCACCGGGCAGGGGGCGATCCCCAGACCGTATATGGCCGAAGCCGCCGTGTCCCGGGCGCAAACACCCATTGAGGCGGGGCGGATCCCGGTGGAAGCGCGGGTGACAGTTGTGTTCGAAGTCGAATGAAACAGGCATTTCATAAAATCTTTCCACAACTTGATTTATTTTTTGAATGGTGTTATAATTTCGCATCTCATAAATGGCCTGCCGGCACGCACGTGGCGGGCCGGTTTCGTTCTGAAAGAAGGTCCATTTGTCAAAGTGGCACCTGCCGTTTGGAACTATGAAACATATCAAGAAAGGAGTGTGTCACTGTGGCTACAGGCGTTGTAAAATGGTTTAATAGCGGCAAGGGGTATGGATTTATCGAGCAGGAAGACGGGCCGGATGTATTCGTTCATTATTCCGGGATCAACTCCGCCGGGTTCAAATCCTTGAATGAAGGAGACAAAGTGACGTTCGACATCGAGCAGGGCCAGAAAGGGCCTGCTGCCGTCAACGTCACCATCGTTTAACGCGCTGATTTCAAATTTAAAACGGGCATTTCGGAAGGTCACTCCGAAATGCCCGTTTTGTTTATACAATCTGTTGTCCGACTCATGGCGGATCTGGAATTGTATAGAATTTCAATCCGTTGCTGGGGCCCTTTCCCAGAATCCCCATCTCAGGGATTCTGGAAAACATACAGTTCCTTTGCGCCCTCTGCGACTCTGCGGTCATCGTTTCCACATTTCTGCAAACGGAACATTTTTAGGACAACCACAATAAGTCTACTCCCGCAGTCAACACCGCGGGAGCGTCATAGCATCACGACGTGATTTTATTTCCGATGGAAAATGCTTTTCCCAGATAAGCCCCGATGCCGTGATAGGAGCGGGTCTCCGGAGCGAATACCATGGGTCGGATTTTCTCTATATCCGGCAGTCCTTTCAGCGCAATAACGTCGTCATCGGCTTTGACATCGAGAATCTCCCCGACAAAAAGCGTATGCAGACCGATCTCCAGGGTATGCCGCAGTCGGCACTCCATAACCAGGGGAAACTCCTTCACGTAGGGAGCATCCACAAGGTCACTCCTGACCGGCGTTAAACCTGTTGTTTCGAACTTGTCCGCTTTCCGTCCGGAGGCGATGCCAAAGTAATCGGCCTCCGCTACATGGGATTCGGATGGGATGTTGATCGTAAACGCCTGCCGTTCCACCAGGCTCCCATAGGTGTATGTCGCCTTCCGCAGGGATACGGCCATGCAGGGCGGCTTTGAGCAGCAGATACCCGCCCAGGAAGCGGTCATGACGTTCGGGCGGTGGTCGTTATCATAGGTTCCGATGACAAACACCGGAGTCGGATAGGCCAGTGTTTTGGCGCCGAGGGATTTTTTCATGCCTTTTCCAACCTTCGAATCCTGCAATGGTTTTTCATCTTGACGGCTGCCCTATACTCTGTTTTTTGGGTTTGCCGGTTTGCCGGTTTGCCGGTTTGCCGGTTTGCCGGTTTGCCCGTCGGCCCGTGGGCCCGTTCGCCCGTTGGCCCGTCAGCCCGTCAGCCCGTTCGCCCGTGGGCCCGTCAGCCCGTCAGCCCGTTCGCCCGTCGGCCCGTTTGCCCCACGTAGCTATTAGGTATTGGGTATTTGGTATTCGGTCGTCGGTACATCCTTCAACACGGCGGAATGTCAATCATGGTTCTTATCACTATACTTTCAGCTTTGAGCTTTCAGCTCTAATCTTTTCAGTTCATCCAGCATCCAGTATCCAGTATCCCGTTAGTCCGTTCGCCCGTTTAGCCGGTTACCCTGAGATACAAGATCCAAGACTCAGGATTCAGGGAAAAGAAATAAACATCCGGATGCCGGTTTCATGCGTCTTGCACCCTGCATCCTGTATCTTCGATTGTAGTATCCAGCATCAAGTATCCAGTATCCAGTATCGAGCATCCAGCCCGCCAGAGGCGGGCAAGCATCCGTGCTCATACCAGTCCCTGGTCCAGCATGGACTCCACCACCTTCACAAACCCGGCGATGTTGGCACCATGCACATAATTTCCGCCGACGCCGTATTGTTCCGAAGCCTCCAGACACGTGCTGTGGATTCGCCGCATAATGATCTGAAGACGTTCATCCACCTCTTTTCGGGTCCAGGTTAACCGCATGCTGTTTTGGGACATTTCCAGACCGGAAACCGACACCCCACCGGCATTGGCCGCTTTGCCCGGTCCATACAGCAGGTTGTTTTGGAGAAACACATCGACCCCTTTCGGGGTGGTGGGCATGTTTGCGCCTTCACAGACCACATAGACACCATTGTTTATCAGGTTCTGAGCATCTTTGGCGTTGATTTCATTCTGAGTGGCACTGGGAAAGGCACAATCGGCGTTGTGATCCCAGAGCGGATTGTTATCCAGGTTGGGATCGAACGGGGTGTAGACGGCGGACGCAGACTGGTCGGTATATTCCTGGATGCGACCGCGACGAACGTTTTTCAGTTGCTTGATCCACTCCAGCTTTCGGGCATCGATGCCCTCATCGTCAAAGATGCTGCCCGAGGAATCCGAAAGAGTGACGACCTTCGCCCCCAACTCGATCAGTTTTTCCGTCGTATACTGGGCCACATTCCCGGAGCCCGAGACCAGACACGTCTTTCCTTCCAGCGTTTGGGAACGGGTCTGAAGCATTTCTGCAGCAAAGTAAACGGACCCGTATCCGGTCGCTTCAGGACGGATCAGACTGCCGCCCCAGTTGAGGCTTTTGCCGGTCAGCACCCCTGTAAATTCATTGGTCAGTTTTTTGTACATGCCGAACAGATAGCCGATCTCACGGGCACCGACACCGATATCTCCGGCCGGCACATCGGTATCCGGGCCGATATGGCGGTAGAGTTCACTCATGAAACCCTGGCAGAAACGCATGACTTCGGTATCTGATTTGCCTTTGGGATCAAAATCCGATCCCCCCTTGCCTCCGCCCATGGGCAGCGTGGTCAGGGCATTTTTAAAGACCTGCTCGAAAGCCAGAAATTTCATGATGCTCAGATTGACCGACGGATGAAACCGTAGCCCTCCTTTGTAGGGCCCGATGGCACTGTTCATTTCCACTCGAAATCCCCGGTTGACATGGACTTCTCCCTGGTCATCCATCCATGGGACACGGAAGATGATCACCCGTTCGGGCTCCACCAGACGTTGAAGTATCTTTTGCTGTCGATATTCCGGATTGGCATCCATCACCGGTTTAATCGATTCGGTAACCTCGTGAACGGCCTGATGGAACTCGTTCTCTTGCGGGTCCCTGTCCTTGACGATTTGCATGATGTCCGTCATGTTGCACCTCCTCCTTGAGGATGACTGTGTTCGACCGGAAATGTCATGAAATCATTTCGAAACGCTCGAATGTAAAGCCGTGCCGCGTATTTTATATTGTGACATGTCGATCATGTTGGATCAAGGTGCGTTCCACCAAGCCGCTTTTTAGAACTTACACAATGGTATATCCCGGGCCCTCTCCCCCTTCCGGGCAGGTCCAGGTAATGTTGCCGTAAGGGTCCTTCACGTCGCAGGTCTTGCAATGAAGGCAGTTTGACGGGTTGAGTTTCAATTTACGGCGGCCGGTGGTTTCATCTACTTCTATTTCATACACATTGCCCGGACAAAAACGTGTGCAGGGGCTTCCATAGGTCGGGTAGCATGTTTTGACGCACAAGTCCGTATCATGGACGATTATATGAGACGGCTGATCTTCCCGGTGCATGGTTTTGGACAGGTAGACGCCGGTGAGTTTGTCTACATACAGTTCCCCATCGTACTCCAGCGTTTCCTCCTTCTCCAACACCTGATCCGGACCGCCTTGAATTGGTTTCAAAGTGTCCTTGTCGTCTTGTACTGTCAAGGGATCTCGAAGCCCCCTGCCCTTTGAGACGTATTGGGCGCCCAGGTGAATAAACTTGCCCGGTGCTTTTTTTGCCAGGGCCTGGGCAAAATTCCGGCCCTCTTGCATTTCCGTGTACAGCCAGCTGTCGTTGAATCGCTCGATATAGCCGCCCAACGCCTTTTGTGAAAAATCCTCTTTTTGGCAGGCGTCGATGATGGCTTCGGCGGCAAGCATCCCCGATTTCATGGAGACGTGTATCCCTTTCAGGGCAGGGGAGTTGTGTACCCCTGCGGCGCCCCCCGCAAACAGACCACCGTCCACGGCCAGCTCCGGCATCGAGTAGTATCCGCCGGTCGCCACCGTCCGGGCCCCCTGTTCGAGTACTTTTCCCCCTTTGATGATGTCTGCGACAAACGGGTGCCGCTTGAACCGGATAAAGATATCATAGGGGTCGAGTCCCGGATCTTCGTATCCAAGACCCACCAGATAGCCGAGGGTGATCCGATTGTTTTTCATCTCGTAAATAAACCCACCGCCCGGTGTGTGGATGTCCAGAGGGTAGCCCAGTGTGTGGATGTCGTTTGCAGTGCTGGTCTTGAAGAAGTGATCGTCCGGCAGTTCAATGACCTCTTTGATACCGGTTTCGAACACCTGGGGAATCGTGTTGTCAAAGATGCCGAGGGTTTGATCGATCTGTTGCATCAAACTGCCCCGGGCACCTTCGGCGAAAAGTGTCGTTTTCGCCATCAAATCGATCCCCGGTTCAAAGTTGGCCTTTGGGGCGCCGTCCGGGTCGATGCCCTTGTCTCCGGTGCGCACCCCGATGATGGTTTTCCCGTCGGATCCGTAGAGCACCTCCTGGCCGGCAAAACCCGGGAAAATATTGACGCCCAGTTCCTCGGCGATTTCTCCCATCCAGCGCACGATCCTGGACAGGCTGACGATCAAAAAGCCCTTATTGTGCATCTGTCGCGGGACCATCGGCATTTTGAATGCCTTGTTCCTGGTCAACACACAAAACATGTCCCCGCGAACGGTTGTTTCAATAGGGCAGTTCCGATCGAGATAATCCGGAACCAGTTCTGCCAGTGCCACCGGATTGAGAACCGCGCCGCTGAGTACGTGGGCACCGATTTCAGCGCCTTTATCGATCAAAGCCACCTCGAGTTCCAGATTCTGCTCCGCGGCTTTCCGCATGAGGTGTATGGCCCCGGACAGACCGGCAGGTCCGCCGCCGACTATCAGGACATCAAAATCGATCGCTTCACGTTCCACGGTCATAAGTGTACCTTCCTCATCGCTGAGCGATGTTTCCATTTTCCGGAGGGACGACGTTTTCGATAACTCTCTCTCGTTCCTATAAAAAACGGCAAATATCACGAACCCGGATCTTTGTAAACCGGCTCGCCCGTTTCCCGCATCAAGAATTTAATTACTTGACAGATACCTTTTGAAAATTTATTTAGATAATCGAATTTTTTATTTTTAAAACAATTATGGATCAAAATATTTCATGAATCTAAACGTACGCCCGAAATTCCATGCATTGGGACACCCATCGAGGTATATCCTGTCACCTCTTCATGAAATAACCGGGTCAGGAAAGGTCATCATATGACTGAAGCCCGAACATTAGACCAGGCTCGATACATTTTTACCACCGGGAAAATAATTCGGGATCGGATCGATCGGATCATAAACGATTACCTCACCCAAATGGGTACATCCGACGAGTACTTCGGACTGTCCTATCCGCAGCTCCACGCGATGATGATGGTGCGCATGCGTGAACAGCTGACCATGAGCGAACTGGCGGAACTCCTGGAGGTGTCTCCCTCATCGGCGTCTTCCATGGTGGACAAACTGGTCGAGCGGGGATGCCTGGTCCGGGAGCACAGCACTGCCGACAGGCGGAAAGTCATCGTTACCGTTTCGGAAGAGGCGAAGCATTCGATTAGCGGAATTGAGGAGAAATTGCTTCAGTTGTTTACCGATATCGTCGAGAAAATCGGTCCCGATACCACCCAAAAGTGGTGTGACGTTCTGAAAGAGGTCAAAAAGGCTCTGTAAGGAGATAATGAACAATGGAAACAAAAGCCAATCCGCGCGGCAAAAAAGCAAATCACAAGGTGTTGCGCCGCATCCTGATATGCAGCGGGGTGCTGCTGCTCGGCATCATCGGCATGACCACCCTGGCCAGCCTTAAAAAACCCCCCAAAGAGGTGAAGGTCGATGAACGGGCGATTCGGGTCGAGGTCCTGAAGACACAAGCGGAAGACGTTGAGATTTATATCACCGGTTACGGGGAAGCCCAGACCCTGAGGCAGGTCGAGATTTCGCCGGAGGTGTCCGGACGGATCGTTGCCACTCATCCTCGTCTCAAAGTCGGTGAAATTATCCCCAAGGGCGACATCCTATTCCAGATTGACGAACGGAACTACATCGCGGCTCGAGATGAGGCCAGGGCCGCTGTCCAGCAATGGAAAACGGCCATCGCTCGACTCAAGAAACAGCAGGTGATCGATGCCCAGAGACTGAAAACTCTGGAACGGAATCAGGCTCTGGCAAAGAGCGAGTTCGAACGGCTCCGATCATTGGAAGCGCGCAACGTCTCGTCCCGCTCGGGAGTGGAACGGGCGGAACAGGCCTACAATACGGCCTCGGATCAGGCGGCTCAGATGGCCGTGTCCGTCACCCTGTATCCCATCCGCATCAAGGAAGCCCAGAGCAGCCTGGCCGCTGCCAGGGCGCGGCTGGTTGCGGCGGATGCCAATCTCGAGCGGGTTCAGGTGAGAGCGCTCTTCGACGGCCGCCTGAAGGCGGTGTCCATCGAAAACGGCGAGTATGTTTCCCCTGGAAAACCTGCCTTGACCCTGGCCGACGACTCTATTCTGGAAGTCCAGGTTCCCATCGACAGTCGAGATGCACGGCAATGGCTTCGGTTCGACGCCCCCCCATCCGGGGGGCAAACGGCCTGGTTTTCCGGACTGACGCCGGTCAAAACCCGGATCCATTGGACCGAAGACAAGTCCGGCCACTCCTGGGAGGGCGCACTTCACCGGGTGGTGAAGTTCGATCAAAAAACACGGACCCTGACCCTGGCGGTTCGCGTGGACGCCGCAGCGGCCCGCGCTGGGGGAGGCGGCCTTCCCCTGGTCGAGGGTATGTTCTGTTCGGTGAGCATACCCGGCAAAACCCTTTACGGCGTATTCCGGGTGCCGCGCCAGGCGGTCAGCTTTGAGGAAACGGTGTTCCTTGCCGACGGTAACCGCCTGAAGACCTTACCCGTGGTTCTGGCGAGGACTCAGGGCCAGGAGGCCTTTATCGCCGGAGGGATCGCCGACGGGGACCTGGTGATTACCACCCGTCTGGTCGATCCCCTTGAAAATGCCCTGCTCCACATTACCAATCTACCGGAGGAGGACAGCCGATCATGAGAAACGTTTTGGCGGCTTTTGCCAAGAATACCGTATTTGCCAACATCGTGTTGGTTCTGATTTTTATCGCTGGATTCATTGCCTCCCAGTCCATGATCCGCGAAAATTTTCCGGAATTCTCCCTGGACATGATCACCATCTCAGTCGCGTATCCCGGCGCGGATCCGGAAGAGGTGGAAGAAGGTATCAGTCAGAAAATCGAAGAGGCCCTGGAGGGCATTGAAGGCGTCAAACAGATCACCACCCAGTCACGTGAAAACATCGCCGCGGTGACCATCGAGGTACGGGAGAATTACGATGTCCGGGATGTCCTGGATGAAGTTCGCACCAAGGTGAATGCCATATCCACGTTCCCCGTGGATGCGGAGCGGCCGGTTATTTCGGAACTGACCATCAAGGACCCGGTCATGTTGCTGTACCTGGCCGGGGACATGTCCGAACGGCGGATCAAAGAATGGTCGGAACGCATTAAAGACGAACTGCTTCAAATCCCAGAGATATCGAAAGTCGAGATCTTCGGTGCCAGGCAATACGAAATCGCCATCGAGATCTCCGAAGAGAGACTCAGGGAGTACGGACTGACGCTAGAGGACGTCACCGGTGCGGTTCGAAGGAGCAATTTAAATCTGGCCGGCGGTACCATCCGGAGCCAGGGGGAGGAAGTCCGCGTCCGCACGATGGGACGAAAGTATACCGGTGAAGAGCTTTCCTCCATCGTCATCATGGCCCGCGAGGGGGGAGACATCATCACCCTGGATCGGATTGCCCGTATTCGCGACGGATTCGAAGAAGATCCCGTCAATGCGACCATCAATGGCGATCCGGCCGTGCTTCTGATTGTCTACAAAACCCAGGAAGAGGATGCCCTGAAGATCTCGGATGCCGTCCAAAGGTACCTATCGGTCAAACAGCAGCAACTTCCGATGGGTGTCCATTTACAAGTGCTTTACGACAACACCGAGATGTTGACCGCACGGATCAACCTTCTGATCAAAAACGGCCTGATTGGTCTTATGATCGTATTCACCCTCCTGTGGGCCTTTCTCAACGGGCGCCTTTCCTTCTGGGCGGGTATGGGCATTCCCGTATCCATCGCCGGGGCCATGGCCATCGTGTGGGCTCTGGGCGGGACGATCAACATGATATCCCTGTTCGGTCTGATCATGGTATTGGGGATCGTCGTCGATGATGCCATTGTGGTCGGAGAAGCCATATACTTCCACCGCAAGGAAGGGAAGCCGCCGCTGCGGGCGGCCGTCGACGGCATCAACGAGGTGGGGATGCCCGTTATTGCCGCGGTGCTCACGACCATTGTGGCTTTCGTGCCCTTGCTCTACGTGGGCGGAATTATGGGCAAGTTCATTGCCATTATGCCGGTGGTGGTCATTGCCTGCCTGGTGGTGTCGCTGGTCGAATGTCTGTTTCTGCTTCCGGCCCACCTGAGCCATCTTCCGGATCCGAATCAGAACCATCGCCACCGGAATCCCGTGATCCGGCGCCTGGGAGCCGTCCATCGCTGGACCAGCCGCGGGCTCGAGTGGTTCGTGGAACGGGCATATAAACCCTTTCTGAGCAAAGCGCTGTACTGGCGCTACATATCGTTCTGTACGGCGATCAGCATTCTGCTGCTGACGGTCGGTCTCATGCGCGGCGGTATTCTCAAGTTTCAGGTATTTCCGGAGCTGGATGGTTTTGTGATGACCGCCACAGTGGAATTTCCGGACGGGACTCCGGCCGATGTCACCCAGAGCGCCATGGATCAAATCGACGCTGCGTTGCTCCGGCTTGCGGATCGGACAAAGACCCTTACCGGCGAGTCGATGCTCGAGCACCGCCTGTCCCTGTTGGGGCAAACCCTTGAGGAGATGCCCAAAACAGGGCCGAACGTGGGTTCGGTCCAGGCGATCATGCTGGATTCGGAATACCGGGGCGTGCATTCCAAGGACCTGATGGTGGCCTGGGAGGAAGAAATCGGACCCATCCCGGGGGTCAAGTCGGTGACCTTTGCCGGGATGCAGGTGGGTCCCCCGGGTGCCCCCATCGAGATCTGGCTCCAGGGTTATCACATGGACGACATCCTGTTGGCCTCGGAGGAGCTCATGGAGCGCCTGCGCAAATTCGACGGGGTTTTTCAAATCCGATCGGATCATACCCCTGGAAAAAACGAACTTCGATTGGAGCTGAAACCCGAAGCCAGAACCATCGGGCTGACCGTCGATGATCTCGCACGCCAGATTTATGCGGGCTATTACGGTGATGAGGCCGTGCGACTCCAGCGGGGCAGAGATGATGTGCGGGTCAAGGTGCGTTACACGGAAGCGGAACGGAGCCGGTTGTCGGATTTGGACAACGTGCGGATCCGCACGCGGGATGGCAACGAGATACCGCTGCGATCGGTGGCCGATGTCTCCTTTTCTTCCGGGTTCTCCACCATCACCCGGACCGACGGCATGCGACGGGTGGCGGTAAGCGCCGACGTGGACGCCAACAGGGACAATGCCAGCGAGATATTTGCCGAACTGGAGGCCGGGTTTTTCCCGGATCTGGAAAAACGGTATCCGGGTCTCCGGGTGGCACTCCAGGGCGAGAAAAAGAAGATGCGGGAGTCTTTTGGAAGTCTCTTCATCGGATATCCCCTGGCCTTGCTCGGCATTTTTATCATCATCGCGACCACCTTTCGCTCCTACGCCCAACCGTTTGTGATCATGTTTACCGTGCCTTTCGGGATTATCGGTGCGGTCGCCGGGCACATGCTCATGGGGTACCAGCTATCCATGATGAGTTTTTTCGGCATGGTGGCCCTCACCGGGGTCGTGGTCAACGATGCCATTGTCCTCATCGAACGGATCAACGAAAATATCGCGGAAGGGCGGCCTTTTTTTGAGGCGATCATCATGGGCGGAGCCCGGCGGTTCCGGGCCATCGTACTGACCACGTTCAGCACCGTGGGTGGGCTGGCCCCCTTGATTATGGAGACGGATCTTCAGGCCCGGTTTCTGATTCCCATGGCCCTTTCTCTTGCCGCCGGCGTGGCTTTCGCAACGACCCTGACCATCGTGCTGATTCCCAGTTTGCTGGCGATCTTGAGCGACCTGCGATTGCTGACCCATTATCTGCGGTTCAGGTCATGGCCCAAACGGGTGGATGTCGAACCGGCTCGAAATCGACGTGAGGACCAGCTCGACCCGAAAATCTCTCACCCGGACATTCCGTTGCCCATGCGTCAGACGTAACCCCGGCGCAACAGGGACCTGCTTGAAACGGAAAAGGGAGATTCTGAAGGGGTGACGTTGCATGGTGTGATTCCGGGTCTATATTAGGCGTTACCATGTTATTCGAGCGGTTGACAGAATTCCGGTATGTTCAAACGGAACACATTTATGGCAACGACGATAGAGACTGAATCATCACCATGGAAACAGAATACAGACCCACCGTGATCGGCCTTTTCGGTTTTACCCTGGCAGGCATATGCGTGTTTATGCTGTACTACCAGACACTGACGTGGATGCAGCGTCCGGAAACCTATTCGGCCGATCCAATGCGGGAAAAAATCGTTCTTGCCCTGGACGAATCCTATGAAACAGGTAAAGGTCGCATTATCTACAAAGGCCTGGATGCCGGTTCCGTGTTAAAAATAGGGGTGGTCATCTTTGACCTCGATCCGAATCAGGTGTATATCCGCAGGATCGGCGTGCAGCAGGCAAAGCAGGGATTTCGTCTTCTGGAAACCCGGTTCCAGCTGATCAAGGCAAAGGGGAAAAAGGTCCGTTTCTGGCGAGTGAAAGAAGATGGGCACGCTCTGGCCATGAATCATATCGACCCGTCACCCGAGCTGGATGTAAGGCATCTGGGGCCCAAGGTCATATTCGGCCCCTAAAAGGAACAGGCGCTGCATGCAGCGCCTGTTCCTTTTAGAAATCTTTATATTATAGTGTGTATTCTGTTTCTGTTTCTATTGCTCCGTCACGCCATCAAGCCATCGCTCTGTCCCGCCCATACTTCATTAAGGAGCGACATCGTCGCGTTTCATAAAATCGTTACACGATTTTATTTTGGCAGGGGCGGCGGGGTAGCGCCGAAAAGCCCAGCCAGGTCCGGAATATCACCTGCGGCAGTCCAGTTGTTCATCCCCTGTTTCCAGACCAGGGTATCCCGGTCAATCTTCCCCTCTTGAATCAGTTGAGCGAGCGCGTCCTGCTGAAACGGTCCGGCCTGTTGGCCGTCGATTCCTGCGAACCACTGCACCTGGGGTGGCAGCGGCGGTGGTCCACCCGAAGGCGGCTGTTGCTGCTGCTGGGGTTGGGTTGCGCCCTGGACGGCACCGGTGACCACGTTCCCCATGCCGACACCGGCCAGCACACCCATCATGTTCCCGCCGGCACCCGGATTTTCGGCCATGTCCTGAATCGCGTTGGCGGTTTGAAACTGGGTGTATGTTTGCATGTTCCCCACCAGACCCATCTGGGTACGCTTGTCCAGCATGGCTTCCACTTCGGCGGGGAGAGAGATGTTTTCAACGAGAAATTTGGTCAACTCAATCCCATATTCGTCAATCTCACCCCCCAGCGTGGTGCGTAGCTGATCTCCGATTTCGTTATAGTTGGCGGCAAGATCCAACATGGGAATCCCCGTCTCCGCCAGGGCATCCGCAAAACGGCTCACCAGAATATTCCGGATCTGTCCGGTGATCTCATCCGTACTAAAGTGGGGATCGGTACCGGCGATTTCCTCAATGAGTGTCCCCGGATCGCCGACCCGCATCGCATAAGTACCAAATGCCCGCAGACGTACCGCACCAAATTCCGGATCCCGGAGCATCAGTGGATTCTTTGTTCCCCACTTGAGGTCCGTGAACTGCCGGGTGGATACAAAGTAGATGTCGCATTTAAACGGCGCATCGAATGCGTATTTCCAGCTTTTCAGGGTCGTGAGAATCGGTATGTTCTGTGTCGTCAGCTCATATCGACCGGGTGGAAAAATGTCTCCAAGCTCGCCTTCGTGCAGGAACACCGCGACCTGGCTTTCCCGGACGATGAGCTGGGCGCCGTTTTTGATTTCATTGTCATACCGGGGGAACTTCCAAACGATGGTATCGTTGGTTTCATCCACCCATTCAATGACGTCGATGAACTGACCGACGATTTTGTCCCAAATAGCCATAATGACCTCCAGCCCTTCAATATTTTATGTTTTGGCGGTTTAATACAGTATTTTACAAACGACGCCGGGATATGTCAATTATCGGAAAATTCGATATTCGGATTTTGGTAAAATCGGCACCCGATTTTACTATTCATTGAATGCATTCCATCCTTTCCGGTAGTACTCATACAGTACCGGCCGATCGATACGGTTGACTTCAATTTCTTGATCCGCTGCCATATCCCGTCCGAAGCTGAACATGGCATGAAGCACATCATCGGTGAGGAAACGGGTCGATACCGGGATCGACAATTGCTTGGGATCGACCGCCCGTCGTGAAGCCAGAACAAATCCCCACTCCCCGAAGGACGGGACGTTCAGGTGGTAGGGCAGGATCGCCATCTCGGAGAGCTCCGCCCGGCCGCCTCCGGCAGCGGTCATCGTTTCAACGATGCACCAGAATGCGTTTTTCGCATAAAACGGCGAAGTGGCCTGGGTCGACAAGACGCCACCGAGATTCAACCGGCGGAAGCAGAGGGTATAAAAGGCCTTCGAGTATAACTTTGTCAACGACGGAGTGTTCGGATCCGGGAGGTCGATGAGAATCGCATCAAAGAAATCCCGGCTTTCCCTCAGGAAAACCATGGCGTCCGTGTTGTGAATTTGTACTTTCGTGGAATTCAGTGCACCCCCGTTCAGCGCGAGCAATTCTTTTCGGGTTTTGCCAAGGTCCGTCATGACCGGGTCGATATCGATGAGCGTGATGGATTGAACACGGTTGTACTTGAGTACCTCCCTGGCTGCCATGCCATCGCCCCCGCCGAGAATTAAAACAGAACGTGCCGTGGGGCAAGCTGCCATGGCCGGCATGACAAGGGCTTCGTGATAACGCGCCTCATCGATGGAAGAAAACTGGATGTGGCCGTTGAGATAGAGCCGCACATCGTCGCGCCACCGGGTCATGATAATCCGCTGATAGGGAGTGTCTTTAGTGTATATGATGCTGTCCTGGTACAGGAGATCCTCCAAAAAGCCGACCCAGCGTCCGGAGAATATCAGCGTCAGCAGCAGCACCAACCCGGTGACGAGGATCTTTATGAGCATGGATTTGTGTTTCTCGGTCAACAGGTACCAGCCGGCGGCGGCAACGGAAAGGTTCATGATTCCGAACACCACCGAAGCCCGGCTCAATCCGAGATAGGGAAGTACCACCAGGGGAAAGAGCAGCGCTCCGACGAGAGCGCCGATATAATCCAATGCCAAAACATTGCTGAGGGCTCCGGAAAACCCGTGGCGTTCCTTTACGATCCGTACGATGAGGGGAATTTCGATTCCGATCAGGACTCCGATGGATATGCACAGCAGGTAGAAGAAGACTTGAAAAAGATCGTCGGCAAAGGCACTGATCATAAACATGATCATCGAGCTGCCCCCGCCGATGAGCGCAATCCATATCTCGATTTCAATGAACATCTTGAGGAGGTTCGTGCGAATGTACTTCGCCAGAAAGGAACCGATCCCCATGGAGCTTAGAAACACCCCGACGACCAGCGAGAACTGGGTCACGGCGTTGCCGAGAATATAGCTGGAGACTGCGCCGGCGACCAGTTCATAGACCAGTCCGCAGGCGGCGACGACAAAAACCGAGCCAAGGAGAATAACGGGTGCAGCGGTGGGTGACGCAGTTAGCTTCATGACCCGGTAATGGGGATCTGACGATTAGCGATGGTATTGCCACGGAGGGCACGACGCCCACGAAGAAAAAACACCCAGTCCTGTCTTTCTTCGTGACCTTCGTGTGCTTCGCGGTAGATCAGGTATCCCTGGCCATGCATCATTGGTAGATCATCCACATTCGGTATCCGTCACGGAATCCTTCCGCCGCCAGACAACATCATCATGCTGCCGTTGTGTTTGCCGGAAGCGACCTAGGATATTGCTGCGGCGATGATGATGGCCAGCCCAACGACCAACGCTCCCAGAATGATCCCCAACGCCGTGTTTTCATCCTCGACAATCTCTTTTTTCACAGAAAACGGTAAAATTTTGGTCAAGATCCAGAAGGCAAAGCTGAATACCACCAAACCGAGAAGCGAATAAACGATGGATGACACAAACTGCATGATTTCTGCTTGTGTGATCATGTTTCCTCCAAATAAAATCGTTTAACGATTTTATGATACGCGACGATGTCGCTATTGGGTTAAGACATTTGGCTTCTTTGTTGCGACCAGGTTTATTTTCTATCCTATATTTCCTCTATGAGAATCATTTTCCCCTGGACAATCCACCACCGCGATGAACCCTTGGACCCCGGCCGAAAGGTACCACCCCGGGGCGGGAACCCGAGACACTATCCTGACGAATACTGATCCCCTGGGGATACATCGCGTTTTGGACGCCAAAGCCTTTAAAGGTGGCGTACCCCGCGAACAATGTGCCTCCGCCGAGAATCGTGATGAGCAGCAATGTCTTTATGAAACGCATGGAAAGTCCAAGTCCCGGATCGTATCCGTCAGTTTTGTGACAAAGCGCAATTCACTCAAAATAATTCCGAATGCCTGAACAGATGTTACCTGGATGTTTTATCCATTCCTGCCCCAGGCAGGAGCATCATAACATCGGTAAACGATTTTAAGTTCTTCTCCAAATTAGTTGGAGAAGAGGGTCCAAGGGTTCAAGGATTCAAGGGTTTATTTTTTAACAATTTAATGAGTGCTTTAAGCATTCTTTCGATTTCTGACAGGTCTCCTTTTTCCGCATCTAAATCACCAGCATCAATGAGGTCTATACCTCCTGCTAATAATATTTGGGTTTCTGATTCACAAACGGGGCCATTAGAAATGCACGGCATCCTAATGCAATCATCACATTTTACGAGAGAGTTGGAATGAGCATTGCCAGACGTTCAACTCTTTATAATTGTTTAGCATTTCACTTGAATCCTTGACCCCTTGAACCCTCTCTGTTCGCATCGACGCAAGAGCGATAAACGCAGTTTGTCATCAAAACCTACAACTAATCGGGAGATGATTCCGATTTTAGTCGTCATCTTCATCCTTCCAGCTCTTAAAGGACAATCCGATCAAGATTAAAAAAACCAGCGAGAGTACGGTTGATGCGACGAACAACCAGGGAAAGACCACCCGGTCTTTTACACGAACCTGAAGCCCGTGGGTCGTCCGGGAGGATTTAGGGGTGTTCCCCCGGGCGCTGACACCCCCGAGCGCCAACCGGTAATACCCCTTCTGGGGGACTCTCAGATACAGATTGTGCGTCTGGCCGCCTTCACTCCATTTTTCCCCCCCGGAGGAACCATGGTAGTACTCGATGCTGCCGTCATATTCATGGATCATCATGTCATCTTCCCGGACCATCACCACATCCAGCGCCATCCACTCGTTACTTAATTTGGGCCAGGCTTTTGTGGTAATTTTGATGACATTGTTTGCCCTGGATACGCGAAACGGATTGGTCTCGATACCCTCGTTGAGTTCTTCCGCGCTGAACGTCTGGCTGAGGACCCGTTTGCCATGCATGAACGTGTATGCCACCAGGGCTCCGTTGATGAGCAGCGCCAGGGCTGCAATGGCGAGGAGTCGAAGGTAGTATTTTCGGGTCAGGGCCACATTCTCCGGTGGCGATTCCTGAACCCGCTGTTTCATTCTGCCGGCTTTTTCTGCTGCCGTCTTTTCAAGATCCGGCTTCCGGGTGGCTTTCCGGACGGATGCTATGGAAAGCGCCCTGCCGGCACCGTATTCAATTTCATCGCCGATGCTCTGGACTTCATACTGTTCCCCGGATCCGCTCATCTCGGAAAATTCGGCATAATCGATCCGATCCCGGATCTTTGCGATCCAGGGCAGGGCCCCGTCCACGTAGGTCAGTTCGTAGGTGCCTCTCCCTTCGCATACCCATTTTCGTCCATCGTGGGTGTCCAGGGTGTCGCCGCGGGATTTGGTGAAGGCGTCGTCTTCGGGCATGACATGGGTGTCTTTGGAAATCGAGTAGTTCCTCTTGTAGGCTGCCAGCCACATGGTCCCCATGCGGGGGTTGTACAGGAGGTACTGAAGCGTTTGTTCCGTCCGGTCCCCGTCCTCGATAAACTCCATGCGGGCAATGATTTCGAATCGGGTGTTCCTGTAGTGGAAGGCATCGCTGATTTCCAGCGGAAATTTCGGCTTTTGCCCCGGGCCTTTTCCCAGGACGGTCTTTTCTTCCTCGGAGACATCCAGATGGCTTCCGCAATAGTCGCACACGATCAGTTCCGAGTGCTCGTCTTTTTGCGAAAGCCCTCCGCCGCAGCTTGGACACTGGATGGTCTTGGGGGTGTACGGGGGGCGGGGACGCACTTTTTCGAGGTTGTATTTTTCTGTTTCCACGATTGCTACCAGTCCAGCCCTTCGTCATCCATGCGAATGTCGGAATACATCAGCCATTTGCCGAAAAAAATCGTGGGCGGCTCATCGTCATATTCAATTCCCAACGTGTACCGGCCGTTGGGGCTGGAGGCATCGGCAAAAGAGTAGGTTTCTCCGGACTGGACAACCATCGGCAGTTCCCCTTCCATACCGAGGCACTCGGCCAACCCCACCTCTTCCACCACAAAGGGAATCTTACGCACATTAAATTTGAATCCCGGAAACAGCGTGGAAAAGGCCGGAGCCTTGCCGCCCTTGGCCTGAGTCTCCAGAGCGAATTCATGATTGTCTTCGGTGAGCCACCCCGTGGAACCGTCGTCGAACTCCAGGAACCACTCATCCCAAAAGCCTTTCCCGAAGCTGTAGCGGATCCGGCCGAGGACGACAAATCCGCCTTTGCCGGTGATTTTCCCGGTTCCGCCGCGATACAATCGGGAGAAACCTTCCGGGAGAATCGACTGCTTCCCGGCATTCTTGAGTTTGTCTTCGTCCCAGTAAATGGCGTTGCCGCAGTACTCGCAAGCGACGGTGACCACGCCGGGATTGAAAATGCCATGGGCTGCCCCGCAGGAGGGGCAATGTACCTGTTTGTCGGTCATGGGCGTAACTGCTTATACCGATAGTTTGCCGGTTTTTACATGATCCAAGATGCAAGATTCAAGATTCAGGATCTCATACCACGGGTACTATATTTAGTGGTTCCGATTCATGCTTGTATCTTGCATACTGTATCCTGCATCTCATGGCACTCCAATACTCCCAAGGCCTCATGCCTGTATCTTGTATCCTGTATCCTGCATCCCGTGCCAAATACCCGGCACCCAATACCCAGTATCGAGCACCTGTTTCGCATCCCACTTGCGAGGTCGTCTTGTCCGTCTGAGGTTCAGGGTGCGACGGCAGCTGACACCCGACCTCCGACCTCGGACATCTGACCTCCGACATCTGTCCTCTGTCTTCTGCCCTCGGTGCTCTCTGCCAGAGTAGATGCAGTTTTAAATGTTCAGCTCATCAATCATCCAGAGTGCCGGTATTGGGTCCATAGTTTTTAAACTTCTCGATCACCCTGTCCATTTCATCGTCAGACAGGAGTTGGGGTTCACCTGCTGCCCGGGCCAGGTAGTACAATCGGGCGACAAACTCGATTTCCTCGGCCGTGTTGAACGCCCGGGGCAGGTCGGGGCCGACGGCAACCAGACCGTGATTGGCCAGAAGCACTGCGTTTGCCGGACCGATGCTTTCGGCGACATTGCGGGCGAGTTCCTCTGTCCCGTACGTGGCGTAGGGTGCCAACGGAACTTTACGGCCGGCAAAGCCGACCAGGTAATGGACTGCCGGAATTTCCCAGTGCAGGCATGCCAGGGTGGTTGCGTAAACCGAGTGGGTGTGAACCACTGCGTGTATGTCCGGTCGCTTCCCATACAGAGCCACATGAAAGCTCCACTCACTGGATGGTTTCCGGCGACCTTCGATAATCCCGCCGTCCATATCCATCACCACAACATCCGCCGGACTCATGGCATCATAGGCCACTCCTGACGGCGTGATCAGAATTCTGGCTTGATCCGGATCCAGAATGCTCAGGTTTCCGCCGGTTCCCGTCGTCAGGCCCGATGCGATGAGTTGCCGACCGTATTCGACGATCGATTCTTTTATCCGGTGGAGGGTCATAGAGGCCCCAATTTATTGGAATTTCAGGTTATTACGATATCATACGAAGGGGAAAACCGCAACCGGCGAATATTCTTGACAGGGCAATGGGGGCTTTCTATTGTCAACATTTCACTCATCCCGTTGAGATATGAATAAGGAGCCTGTTATGGAAAACTTTGTGTATCAGGAAATGTTTCCCATGGGAGAGGACACCACCCCCTATCGACGGTTGACGACGGATTATGTCTCCATGGTGGAAGTGGATGGCAGGCCGGTCCTCAAAATTGCGCCGGGGGGGCTGACCACGCTTTCCGAGGCCGCCTTTATCGATGTGTCCCACCTCTACCGGCCGTCCCACTTGAAATCCCTGGCGCGGATCCTCGACGATCCGGAGGCTTCCCAGAATGATCGCTTTGTGGCCCTCGAAATGCTGAAGAACGCCGTGATCGCTTCGGATATGGTTTTCCCGATGTGTCAGGATACCGGTACGGCCATCATCCTCGGGAAAAAAGGTGAGCAGGTCTGGACCGGCGGCGGTGATGAGGCGGCCCTGTCAAAAGGTGTGTATAACGCGTACACCGAAAACAATTTACGGTATTCCCAGAATGCGCCCCTTTCCATGTACGAAGAGACCAACACCCGGTGCAACCTGCCGGCCCAGGTGGAGCTCTATGCCGTCGACGGAGAGGCCTACAAATTTCTGTTTATGGCCAAAGGCGGCGGCTCTGCGAACAAGACTTACCTGTTCCAGGAAACCAAGGCGGTGCTGACGCCGGAGAAGCTGCTCGGGTTTATGAAGGAGAAAATGAAGAGCCTTGGAACCGCCGCCTGTCCCCCTTATCATCTGGCGTTTGTGATCGGGGGCACCTCGGCGGAGTTGACGTTGAAGACCGTCAAGCTGGCATCCGCCGGCTATCTGGACGGGCTGGTCACCAGCGGCAGTGACTCCGGTCATGCGTTTCGTGACCTGGAGTTTGAAGCACAGGTACTGGAGATGTCCCGGGATTTAGGTATCGGGGCTCAATTCGGCGGGAAGTACTTTTGTCACGATGTGCGGGTGATCCGTATGCCCCGGCACGGCGCATCCTGTCCCATCGGCATCGGGGTGAGCTGCAGTGCCGATCGAAACATCAAAGCCAAGATCACCCGAGACGGCATTTTCCTGGAAGCGTTGGAAACCGATCCGGCCAAATACCTTCCGGATATAACGGCCGGTGGGGGAGAGGCCGTGCGCATCGACCTCAACCAGCCCATGAACAGGATCCGGGAAATATTGACACGGTATCCGGTGGCCACGCCCCTGCTGCTGACCGGGTCCATTGTCGTCGGTCGCGACATCGCCCACGCCAAACTGAACGAGCGGCTTGAGAAAGACGGCGATCTGCCGCAGTATTTCAAAGACCATATTGTTTACTACGCGGGTCCGGCAAAAACCCCGGAAGGGTATGCCTCGGGATCCTTTGGCCCCACCACAGCGGCCCGGATGGACCCCTATGTCCCGATTTTCCAGAAGCATGGCGGATCGATGATCATGCTGGCAAAGGGAAACCGCTCTACGATCGTTCGCGATGCGTGTCAAACATACGGCGGATTCTATCTTGGCTCCATCGGCGGACCCGCTGCCCGTCTGGGGAAGGAATGCATAACGGCCATGGAGGTTCTCGAATATGAGGAGCTGGGAATGGAGGCCATATTCAAGATTACGGTAAAGGATTTTCCGGCGTTTATCCTGATCGATGACAAGGGGAATGATTTTTTCGAAGGACTGCTCTAACCGCCGGGTGATCCGTCGCCGATCCACGCGGCATGTCGATCCGGTCCATTACAGCCACACCGATGGGCGGATTCCGATACACGAAACGGGTTGGCCGTGCGGCCAACCCGTCATTGAATCCTGAAAGCGCGAGACGATGTGAATCTATCTTTGCGAGGTGGCGATACAGGTGGGTGATCTATCCGATCTCGGTGGCATCCAGTCGAAGTTTTATGCCGATGCCCAGCTCATCTGACCGCGTGACGACGCCGTGGAACGTGATGTTCGACTTGCAGAACATGGAGTAGTAGTTTAGCACGATGGCCGACCCTTTTTCGGGCCGTACCTCGGTGATGATATAAAACCCGCCTTCACTCATATTCTGCATAATCCCTTTGCAGGTTTCCTCATCGAATTCGAAAGTGACATCCTCAGAGCATATCACCCGGTGATTCGACCGCTTTTCCATGGCATTCGCATATTCGTTGTGAGTTTCCATAGCTGAGCGTCCTATTACGGTTAAAGTATTGGAGACGGATTATACAACTTCTTTAATTCAGATCCGGCTGGATCATCACGCCGATGCCGGTTGTTTCCTTTCGAATAATCTTGCAATCGAGATGGATACTGCTCTGGGATGTCCGGGAATAGTAATTCAGGCCGATGGATTGACCCGGATCGAGCGACGGGGACAGAGAGGTCATGATAAAAAAGCCTCCCTTGCTGAAGTTCAGCATGATACCGCTATGGGTCACATCATGGACGACGAAGTTCACCTCTTCGAAACAGGCGAACCGGGGGTGTTGTCTTCTGTCCATCTCGCGCTGCCCCCTTTCCGCACCAGGTTCCGTGTGTCTTCGGGTATGGTTTGTAAACCGATTCCGGACATCGCGTCCCATGGTAGCCGTTTGACACGTTTTGTGACTCATCCCACAACTCCAATCCTCGTTGTAATACTACCGTTTGCAATTTTTGTGCCCATCAAATTAAGGAACCCATAATTTTTCTAAATATCTAAAATCATTGTAAAAATATATGCAATTATCTTGTTGTACAGGGCCGTTTGAACTTCGACAAACACAATTGTTGGCGAGCGCCAACAATTGTGTCGGCATGTCAACGGGGAAGGACCAACGATCCCCGGACTCGACGCGAGCAGATATAGCCATTGCCATAAACATGTTCCGATTGAATGTAGGATCCACACCCTGGACCTTGAGTCAGGTTTCGGAACGTAATTCTGAAAATCGCTATAAACGGGCTGAAACGATAGGGTGCAGCGGTTGGGTGAACAACGAAAGGGATGTTGCCCGGCCTTAGATGTTGACGTCGTGATCGAGAAGAAAATCGATCACAGACTGTATGTGGCGATCCATGGCCCGGTGGGCTTCATCCGGGTCGTGGGCCCGGATGGCGTTGAACACGTCCCTGTGCTGTGTGAGGAGCCTGTCGAACTGGCCTTGATCTTTGTAAAGCTCGGTTAGATTGGCGCGGATGCTATAAAAAAGGTAATCATAGAAGTGTTTCATCACGTGAATCTGCACGGGGTTTCGGGAGGCAAACGAGATGGCCATATGGAAGGACACATCGGCTTCCGTACCAAGATCCCCGTTTTCATACGCTCGTTCCATATCCTCGTTTTCCGAAGCATGTCGATGTCGTCGTCCATTGCCCGGTGTGCCCCCACAGCGGCAGCATTGCACTCGAGCCCCTTCCGGAATTCCAGCAGATCCTTGAGCGTGGCATCCTCGAAGCGCATGGCCTCAGCCAGCAAATTACCGTTGGTGAGGGTCGGCTTTCGCACAAAGGTCCCCTGACCCTGGCGATGCTCCAGATACCCCATCACCACCAGCTTGCTGATGGCATCGCGAACCGTGGTCCGGCTTACGCCTAATGTTTCGGCCAATTCCCGTTCGGGCATGAGCTGTTCCCCGGGCTTGAGCTGACCCCGAACGATGAGCTCTTTGAGCTGGTCGAACACCTGGTCGGAGATGCGTCTCGGTTTGACGGGTTTTAGTGGTGTTTTCATGGGCATTTCCTATTCATCCGGTCCCCTGAAAATTCGATAAAAATTATTCGATCGCAGGAGGCGTTGGATAGTTCATAAGTGATACAGGTTAGCCCGTTAGCCGGTTGGCCGGTTAAAGGAAGGGCTTCTCGTAGTATCGCTCTATCGGGGCCGGCATCTGTGGCTGGTACAGTCTGTCGGGACGAAAACCGATTTTCCGCGTTTCACTGGCTACAAACCGGCCAACGTGCCAACCGACTAACGGACCAACCGGTCAACCATCCCCTTTATCTTCCCTTGAGTGCCTCCGCATATATCTGCACCGGGTGGCGGACGGCAATGTGTTCGCCGGCCTTGGAAAGCATGTCACTGATCTGCATGATGCAGGCCGGACAGCCGGTGAAAAAATGCCAATCTAGTGTATAGCTTAATGTCGCTGTGACCATTAATTGGTAGGACCAATTGGGTGTCCATGCTATTTGAAAATACAACTATTTCAACACCTTTGATTTTTATTTTTATCATGTTATCAGATGGTTGGTTTGTTTTCAAGCCCATTATGGGTAAGCCTTGACACCAGGAAAGGGATATCGTAACAAAGGTACTACCAATACCTTTCTGCCACTCTCTATCGTCATTGTCCCAAATATGTTCCGATAGGTCGGGAAAGGTCCGGGGGCCGGATGTTTTCACTGCGAGATTCTATTCCGCCACAATAACGGCGGTTAAACACCTCGGCCTTTGAGCGACATGGTCGTGTTTCATAAAATCGTGGCACGATTTTATTCGGTGTGAGGATTTCCCCCCTTGCATGGGAAGACGTATACCGGTAAACAACCCATAGGGAGCCACCGTCGTATTCGCACCGGTGGCCATTCATCCCGTTTCTGAACCGTTTTACCTAATGTCAATTTTAACGTGGAAGAGGAAACATGGCGAGGATCCCTGAAAAACCGACTACCGTGTACATGTTTGGCACCTGTCTTGTGGATATGGCGTTCCCCCGCGCCGGAATCGCCGCCCACCGTCTGCTCGAACGGGAAGGGCTGACGGTTCTGTTTCCTCAGGCACAATCCTGCTGCGGCCAGCCCGCCTTCAACTCGGGATTTATAAAAGAGGCAAGGGCGGTGGCCCGAAAACAGATCGAGGTCTTTCCCGGGCCGCTGCCTATCGTGGTGCCGTCAGGTTCCTGTGCCGGAATGATGAAGCACCATTATCCGGAGATGTTTGCCGATACGGCCGAGTACCCGAAAGCCCGGCAGTTTGCCGACCGGGTATTCGAGCTTTCAGAGTTTCTGGTGCGGGTCCTCGATGTTCGGCTCGACGATGTCGGCCCTCCCGAAACGGTGACCTGGCATACCTCCTGCCATGCCCTCCGGGAGATGGGGGTGATCGAAGAATCCAAATCCCTGATCCGCCAGCTCGAACATGTAAACCTGGTGGAACTTGAGCGGGAGGAAGAGTGTTGCGGGTTTGGCGGTACCTTTTCGGTTAAACAGCCCGCCATATCCACGGCCATGGTCAAGGACAAAATCGACGACATCGCACGCACCGGTGCGGCAACGGTTCTTTCCGGAGACTGCGGTTGTCTCATGAACATCACCGGTGCACTGGAATATCACCGCGTCCCTGTGGATGGGAAGCATCTCGCCGAATTTCTCTGGGAGAGAACCAATGGGAACAGGAAATAGCTTTGATTTTGAACGAAATATCGATGCGGCTCTGGCTGACCAACAGCTGAAGAAGAATCTTCGCAATGCAATGGACATCCTCGTTGAGAAGCGCAGGGCCGTTTTCACGGATCCGGAAGCGCTTGAACAGCTTCGTGCGGCCGGCAATGCCATCAAGCGCCGCGCCCTGAGCAAACTGCCACAGCTTCTGGAACAGCTTGAAGCCAAATGCCGGCAGAACGGCATCCAGGTGCACTGGGCCGAAGACACCGCCGCGGCTAACCGGATCGTTTTGGAGATCATGCGGGCCAACGACGCCACGGAACTGGTCAAGGGAAAGTCGATGGTGTCCGAGGAAATGCATCTGAACCGGTTTTTAAAAGACCATGGTATAGAGGCCCTTGAGAGTGATCTCGGCGAGTTTATCATCCAGCTCAACGGGGAAACCCCTTCCCATATCATTGTACCGGCCATCCACAAGAATAAGGATGAAGTGGCTGAAATTTTCCACGATAAACTTCCGGACACCCCGTACACTGAAGATGTCGAGGAACTGACGGGAATCGCCCGGCAGGCCATGCGAAAACTATTTGCCAGGGCCAAGGTCGGCCTGAGCGGTGTGAACTTTGCCATTGCCGAGACCGGGACGCTATTGCTCGTTGAAAATGAAGGGAACGGCCGCATGAGCACAACGGTTCCGGATGTGCACATCGCCGTCATGGGACTTGAAAAAGTCCTTGAGAAACTGTCCGACGTACCGCCCCTGCTCCGGCTGCTCACCGGATCGGCCACCGGTCAGATCATCACCACCTATGTCAATATGATCACCTCACCGCGGAAGGAAGGGGAAAAGGACGGCCCCAAAGAGGTGCACCTGGTGATCCTGGACAACGGCCGATCCCGCATGCTCGCAGATCCGGAATTTCGTGAGACTCTGCTGTGCATCCGTTGCGGTACCTGCCTGAACCACTGCCCCGTTTATGTTCGGATCGGAGGGCATGCCTATGGTCATGTTTATCCGGGCCCCATCGGCAAGATCCTCACACCCCAGATGGAGGGCCTCGAGCAGGCCGGTGTGTTGGCCACGGCCTCGAGCCTATGCGGCGCATGCGGAGATGTCTGCCCGGTCAAGATTCCCATTCCGTCCCTGATCCGACGGCTCCGCAGCGAAAGCTATGACGATCAAGGGGACGGCACTGTTTCGGGCCACGGATACAAAAAGAATCTGACGGAGACACTCGTCTGGAAAGGGTGGGAACTGGTCAACGTGCATCCGGCGCTAAACCGGCTCAGCACGAAGATGGCCGGTGCCATGGGAAAGCGCCTGCCGAAGGTTGGGCCGTTAAAACAGTGGACCCGCGCGCGATCGGCGCCGAAGTTCGCCGGAAAAAGTCTCCACGACCATGAGCGGGAAAAGGGAGGCCGCGATGACTAGTCAAGACCGTGACCGGATAATGGCCAGGCTGCACACCTCCGGAACCGAGCACACCGTGGTGCCCGAAGCAGCGATTCCGCCGGACAGCGCCTTCGATCCACAGGAGAAAATCACCCAGCTGGCAACCCTGATGGCGGCGATGAAAACCGAGGTGCACGTGGTGGAGACCGCCGCCTGGGTCGACAAACTCAAAGAGCTGGCCCGCGAGAGGGGATGGGAACAGCTTCTGTACGGGCCGGCCTCTCCTATCGGGTCGGCGATAGAAACGGCGTGGGAATCGGACACCGATGGTCTGCCGGCGCTGGTGGCGTATACCGAACCCATGGAGTCGTTCAAGGATAAGCTCTTCCAGATCGATGCGGGGATCACCTCCACCCTGGGCGGCATTGCCGATGTCGGGGCGATAGTGCTCTGGCCCACGGAAGAGGAACCCCGGCTCCTGTCCCTGGTGCCGCCGGTCCATGTGGCGGTGTTGCATGCCGACACCATAACCAGTTCGCTGGCCGAAATTATCTCGGTGCAGAACTGGGCCGGAGGCATGCCCACCAACGCCCTGCTCATCTCCGGCCCATCCAAAACCGCCGATATCGAGTTTACGCTGGTGTTTGGGGTGCACGGCCCCAAGGAACTTGTCGTTTTTATCCTCAAGTAAGATCTCTGAAGGGGAGGCATTACAATGATTCCTCAAATTAAAGAAATCCTGTACGCGACCGACCTGTCGAAAAATGCCCGTTTTGCGTTCGGTTATGCGGCCAGCCTGGCCAATTCCGTTGGCGCCCGGATTACCATTCTCCATGTGCTTGAAGAGCCCTCCCGCAGCGCCGCGATTCGGCTGGAATCCCTGCTGGGTGAGGAACGCTGGCGGGACCTCCAGAGCCGAAATGAGCAGGATGTTCTGGACACCGTCAAGGCGCGGTTGGAGACATTCTGCGACGATATGAAGAAAGAACTGGTCTCATGCCCCTTTATCGTTAAAGGGGTGCTGGTCAAACAGGGCGATCCGGCCGTAGAAATTCTCGACGAAGCCGACACCGGGAATTACGACCTGGCCGTTATGGGTACCCACGGCCAGGGTGTCCTTGCCCAGGCAATGGTTGGCAGTACGGCCCGGCGCGTAGTTCGAATGAGCCGCACTCCAGTGATGGTGATTCGATTGCCCGACGATGCCTGAACCGAACATTGCATGAAATCTTTTCAAGAACTTCCCCAATAAATGTGGACACCAAAAGCTAACTAAAGGAGGGTGTCCCAATGCCAAAGATTAAAGGACCACGAAAGAGCAACCGATATCCTGATGAGTTCAAGATCAGGGCGGTGAAACTGG
>Ga0209786_1000172_pt1 | contig 27496 bp, 22 predicted proteins | sample WorMetilvaeELBA2_FD_187405 | JGI IMG/M metagenome (GOLD analysis project Ga0209786, IMG submission 187405) | Marine gutless worms symbiont microbial communities from Max Planck institute for Marine Microbiology, Germany - Olavius ilvae ELBA.2... ...
ACACAAACTTAAATCGTTCTTCCATGGGCAACACCATCTTCCACGCCATAGATCACCTCCATGGCGCCATGATATGTGTTACCCATGTACCCGGTCTACTCTGTTACCTATGTACCAGGTTCGGACCATTCCCATTCCTCTCCCCATGTGGGAGAGGAATGGAGAGGGGATAAAATAGACATGATCCAGACCGTTACCTTTACCCGTCTTCCGCGTCATATCCCCGGACCAGGACCTCCCGTGGCTTTGCACCATCGGACGGACCGACAATCCCCTCCCGCTCCATGACCTCGATGATGCGGGCGGCGCGGTTGTATCCGATTCGAAGATGCCGCTGGATCATGGATATCGATGCCTGGCGGGTCCGTGTCACAAGGGCCACGGCCTCGTCGTATTTTTCATCATAGGCATCTTTTTCGATATCGGCACTCGGCTTCGGCGGTGCAGCCGTAACCGACGTATCATATTCCGTCGATTCCTGTTGCTTCAGGAATTCGGTAATCCGGGCCAGTTCCGCTTCGGAGATATAGGCGCCGTGAATCCGCTGGAGCTTGGCGGTCCCCGGCGGCAGGAACAGCATGTCGCCGCTGCCGAGCAGATTCTCGGCACCGATGGTGTCGATAATCGTCCGGGAATCGGTTCGCGACGACACCTGAAACGTCAGCCGGGTCGGGAAATTGGCCTTGATGATTCCGGTGAGCACATCCACCGATGGCCGCTGGGTCGCCAGGATAAGATGGATCCCGGCGGCCCTTGCCATCTGGGCCAGCCGTGTCAGCGCCACTTCCACATCCCTGGATGCCACCATCATCAAGTCGGCCAGTTCGTCGATGATGATGACGATGAAGGGCAGCCTTTCCGGCGGCGGGTCGTCCCCCTCCGGTGTCACTTTCTGAATCTTCTGGTTGTACTGTTTGATATTCCGGGCCCCGACCTCCGAGAGCAGTTCATAGCGTCGTTCCATTTCCCGAACCGCCCAGAAGAGCGCGTTGGTGGCCTTCTTGGATTTGGTCACCACGGGAGTGATTAAATGGGGAATCCCGTCATAATGGGACAGCTCAATGCGCTTTGGATCGATCATGATCAGTCGGACGTCCTCCGGGGAGGCTTTGTACAAAAAGCTGCATATCATGGCATTGAGCGCAACGCTCTTTCCGGTTCCGGTGGCTCCGGCAATCAACAGATGCGGCATTTTATCCAATTCAGCCACCACCGGCTGTCCGACGATATCCTTTCCCAGGCAAAGGGTCAGGTCGGATTTGGATTTTTCATAGACCCTTGAAACCACGATCTCCTTGAATCTTACGATATCCCGATTGGCATTGGGAATCTCGATCCCGATGGCGGCCTTGCCGGGTATGGGCGCCACGATGCGGATGCTGATCGCCCGCAACGCCAGGGCAAGATCGTCCGTCAGATTCACGATCCTGTTGATTTTAACCCCCGGCGCCGGTTCATACTCGAACGTGGTCACCACCGGACCGGGCGCCACCGATACGACCTTGCCGTCAACCCCGAAATCCTCCAGCTTCTTCTCCACCAAACGGGACAGCATTTTAAGGTTTTCATCATCAGCCGCCACCAGGCTTTCCTCCGGACCGTCGAGAAAATTCACGGAGGGCCGCACATACCCGCCGCCGCTGTGCATGAAATCGAAGACTTCCTGTTTGGGCGCCGGAACATCCTTGACCGGCTTGGGTTCCGGAGTCTTGATCTGAATGTCCTGTTTCTTTTTGGACTCTCGAACCTTGGCCGTTTTTGTCCGCTTACGGCTCTTTTCCCGGCGCTCACGCCACTTGATCCAGGTCGTTCTTGCCCCGTCGGTCGCCACCACCGCCATTCGACCGCTGCGTCGACCAAAGTTGATCAGAGAAAACCCGGTGCTCATGATGAAGCCGATCAGCCACGTCAGGGAGAGAATGATGGCGGCGCCGGTCGGATTGGCATAGGAGACCAGGAATGATTTGAGCGGGAGGCCGACGATGCCCCCGGCAGGGAAGCGGCTGTCGAAGAGGATGTAGGCTTCCTGACGGAACGCCAGAAGACTTCCGGTGGTGACCACCAGCAGGACGCCCCCGGCGGCGGTCAGGGCAATTCCGCGCCCGGGGTCCGGCCCGAAGAACTGAATACAGGCAAGCAGCAGAATAAATGGGATCCAGAACGCACCCACCCCGAACAGCCCGACCAACGCGCCGGCCAGATGGGCACCGAACACCCCGAACAGGTTCTCAATGTCGCCGGAAGCCTTCGCGTTGTGGATGGATGGGTCGCCGGGGCTGTAGGAGACAAGACTAATAAGAGAGAAGATGACGAGGAAGAATAATAGTATGCCGATGATTTCCTTACGCATGCATCTTCTTTGCGGCGGTTTGGGAGAACATGTCGCACATGGTGCCGATGAACGGAGACCATGACCCGGGCATTCCCCCCGCCGTCATCCTCCACGTCGCTTTATTCGGGGCGCGGCTGTCCTGGAAATAGATCGGGTTCAGCCGGACACCGCCATCGTCGGATTAAACTTCCAGGAGAAACGGCAGTATGACCGGCCGACGGCCAATCGTAAAGAAGAAATACTGCCGTAGTGCCTTTTGGAGCCGGGTTCGGATCTCCGCGACGCGATTCGGATAGCCTGGCTCGACTTCCTCGACGATCTCCAGGACAACGCACTGGGCGTCTTCGATCAGATGACCGGTGTCCTGTTTGAAGACGAAACCGCGGGATACGATTTCCGGTCCGTATACCACAATCCCCGTTTCTTCGTCAAAAGCCATGGTCACAACCACCAGCCCGTCTTCCGACAGAATCCGACGCTCCTTGAGCACGCTCCGACCGACGTCGCCGACCCCTTTGCCGTCGATCAGGATTCGCCCGGTGGCGACCGTGTCCCCGGCCCGGATGCCGAATTCATCGAATTCAATGATCTGGCCGTTTTCAGCCAGCAGAACGTGTTCCGTTGGTATCCCGACCGATTGGGCCAGCCTGCCGTGGAGCACCAGATGGCGATATTCACCATGTATCGGAATAAAGAATCGGGGCCGGGTCAGGCTGATCATCAATTTCAGCTCTTCCCGGAATGCGTGGCCGGACACGTGTATTTCCGATATTTTTTCGTAAATGACGTCCGCGCCTCGCCGGTAGAGATTATTAATGATATTTCCGATGGCTTTTTCATTGCCCGGTATAAATTTCGACGACAGCAGAACGGTGTCGCCTTCCTTGACGCGGAGCTGCTTGTGTGTTCCGGCAGCCATACGCGCCAGCGCAGACATGGGCTCCCCCTGGCTGCCGGTGGTGATGATCACCACGTCGCGGTCCGCATAATTTCGAATCTCGCCCACCTGAATTTCCATTCTCTCCGGAATGTTGAGGTAACCCATGGTTTTCGCCAGATGGACGCTTATTTCCAGACTTCTTCCGTTGACGGCGATCTTGCTGCCGCGCTCGGCGGCAATGTCGACAATCTGTTGAATCCGCATGATGTTGGAGGCAAACAGGGCCACGATCACCCGCCCCGGGCGGGACATGATGATTCTCGAGAGGGTTTCTCCGATCTCCTTGTCGGATATGGTATAGCCCTCCTTTTCGACATTGGTGGAGTCCGAAAGCAGCGCCAGTACCCCTTCCTGGCCAAGGCGGGCAAAGGTGCTGACATCCGTGTTGGCCCCGGTCACCCGAGTGTGGTTGATTTTGAAATCCCCGGTATGCACCAGCAAACCGACCGGTGTTCGTATGGCAAGCCCGACTCCGTCGACAACGCTGTGCCCCACCTGGATAAATTCGACCTTGAACGGTCCCAGCCTCACGATCTCACCCGCAAGTACGTCGTGCAGCTGGGCATGCTCCATCAGGTCGCGCTCTTCGAGCCTGTGCCGGACAAGGCCGAGGGTAAACGGTGTGCCGAACACCGGGCAGTTGATGAACCGAAGCAAATACGGCAAGGCACCGATGTGATCTTCATGGGCGTGAGTCAGCACAACGCCGGCGACTTTGGCGGCATTTTCTTTGAGATAGCTCATATTGGGAATAACGTAGTCCACACCCAGCATGTAGTCTTCCGGAAACATCAATCCGGCGTCCACCACGAATATGGTCTCTTCGAATTCTATGAGCATCATATTCAGGCCAATCTCCCCAAGGCCCCCGAGAGGGATGATCTTCAGCACGAAATTATCTCCTGTTGCGGTTGATTAAGAGCGGTTTGCATGATTCCCCAAACGCGTTCCAGCAGCTCATCCTTGTTCTCCCGGCGGTAGTCTGTTGTGGCGATGGGTTCCAGAACCTCAACAAGAACCGGACCGGGCCGGACTCTGAGGCCGCTTTTCGGCATAATCGAAAAGGTGCCGTGGATGATAACCGGCACAATCGGCACGCCGGCATCGACAGCCAGAATAAACCCGCCCTTCTTGAAAGGTCTCAGCCGTCCATCCAGGCTCCGGGTACCCTCCGGAAATATCATCACCGACACACCGCGGCGAATAGCGCCGGCTGCCCGGTTCAGGCTCTGGATAGCGGAATCCCGATCCGTCCGGTCGATGCCGATGTATCCGGCACCTTTCATAGCATGTCCGAGTATCGGGATGCGGAAGAGTTCGGCTTTGGCGATCCATCTGAATTGCGTCCGCAATTGCCCCACGAGCACAGGAATGTCAAAGTTGCTCTGGTGATTGCACATGAAAATATAGGGTTGGGTCGAATCGATATGCTCCATACCCCGGATAGAGACACGCACCCGGCTCACCCGGAGTATGGTTTGCCCCCACAGCCTGCCGATGCGATGCACCACATTCTCGGTGTTCCGAAAAAAGGAAAGGATGGCCGCCGGAGTCCCAAACATAAGGGTCGCCAGAATGGTCCAAAATATGGTGATGGTGCTCTGCAGCATCGCGGATGGTTCGGCTATTCTATTAAGGTGGTCCAGGGGGAAGGCGGTGCCTGGCACACGGTCGCCCGACAGGTTAACCACTAAGACTTGATGTCGAGTTTCTCAAAAATGGCATCGATACTGTCGATAAGCCAGTTTCGCTGAACATCGGTCGCATAGCCGATGCAGTCGCAGCGCATGCGGTTGTTTGTCCGCACCAGCAGCTCGCAGTGCAACGACTCCGGCGCCAGCTCGAGGCTGAAAAGGAAGGGCTGACAATCTGTATGACCCCTCTGGGTCTCGTTGAGCATGTCTTCCGCAATCGGCACCCAGTACAGGCCGTCCATGACAGCCCGCCCCAGGTGTTCATCCAGATAGGCCTTCAATTTTTCATGCTCCGGTGGTCGGATCTCGTCAATCAGGTATTGTTTCATGAACTCCCCATACCACAGCCGCCGATCCGGTACCCTGCGGCGTGACTCTTAAAACGGCGCACGTTCGCCAGAACCCGTCGCAGCTGATGATCGCCCCTGATTTTTCAAAAAATGTCTAATTATCACAGAATATTGGACCGGGCAATATCGATTTTAACCTGGACACGGGATCATGGGCCCATCGGCATCACGATCCGGGCCAGACGATTTCTGTTCACGGGCCTTGATTCGGGCATGGAACACCGTTACCTTCCGAGGGCGACACCGGGGCTCACGCCCCTGTCGAATCTATGGCAACGTCCGAATTTCATTCCGATGGATGAACTGCGAATGGATAGAGGAGACGCGGCATCATCGGAATCGGTATCGACTTCGAAGATGGCCATCCTGTTTCGATTCAGATTCCGATACCGATCCCGACGCCGACTTGTGAATCGGTAGGTTCCGGTGACCCTGTATTACGCTGATAGGAACAGTCTTTTTTTTATCGCGATTGTGTTCTGAAAAACCTCTTATCGTCTTAATCCGGGAGCGATGCGGATGTTAGAAATCAATTGGTTTCTGGGAATATATCTTATGCTGTTGGCGACTCACCTCGCGGCCGAACTTGCCGTGGACTATCTCAACATCACCCGCCTGAAGTCCCACGGCCGGACATTGCCACCGGCTTTCGAGGGCATCCTCGACGGTCCTGTTCTGAGAAAAATCAGCCGCTATACCGCAGATAAACACCATCTGGGGATGGTGCGCACGGTGTTTATGAATCTCCTGTTTCTGGCGCTTCTGCTGTCCGGGATATTTCCGGTGCTGTCGGAGCACCTTTCCGGATGGCACCCGATTCCGGCCGGACTTGCTTTCTTTGGCATTCTTGCCCTGGGTTTCGGGGCGCTGGAATTGCCCTTCGGGCTCTATCACACCTTCGTGATCGAAAACCGGTACGGATTCAATACGAAAACAATGACATTATGGCTTACCGACCTGTTTAAATCCACGGCGATCGGTGCCATTCTGGGAGGAGCGCTCCTTTCCGCCCTGCTGGTCCTCATGGCCTATACCGGATCGGTCTGGTGGGTTCCGGCGTGGTGCGTGTTCATCGGCTTTCAACTCCTGGTTACGATTCTCTACCCGACGGTCATCGCACCGATGTTCAATACATTCTCATCTCTGGGGGACAGTGACCTCGGAGAGCGGATCCGTGACATGGCGGCTGCCGAAGGGATCCGACTTGACGGCATTTTCACAATGGACGCGAGTCAGCGCACCCGGCACTCCAACGCCTATTTTACGGGGATCGGAAAGGCCAAGCGGATCGTTCTTTTTGATTCACTGCTGGCCGCCCATCCGGCCGATGACATACTGGCGGTGCTCGCCCATGAAATCGGACACCTGAAAAAACACCACATCGTGAAAAACCTCGTGATGATGAGCCTCATTTCCCTGCTGCTGTTTGCCGCTGCCGCGGCGCTCATGCGATGGGACACGCTGTACCAGAGTTTCGGTTTTACCACTTCGGTCGACTACATCGGTCTGTTTCTGATCGGTATTCTCTGGGGACCGATCGGATTTTTCCTGGCACCGCTGGCGATGGCACTGTCCCGATACCATGAACGTCAGGCCGATCAGTATGCGCTTCGCATTATCGGCTCTCCTGCTCCGCTGGTGTCGGCTCTCCGGCAGCTGGCCAGAGACAATCTGTCCAACATCCACCCCCATCCGCTGTATGTGATTCTGAATTATTCCCATCCGCCGCTGGTCGAGCGCCTGGAGCGATTGTCGGAATGCCCCGGCAAGTGACATACGATGTTTGGGTCGGGAGTTCGCGGTATCCTCGCCATCGGAATCGGGTTCGATCTTGATTCCGATAGCGATACCGACCCCGAAAAATTCATGAACAGCATGTCATGCAAGGACAGGATCATTTTGGAGGGCTCAGTTCGAAGAATGATTCGATTTGTCCGGCCAGGGCGCCGGTGGTCAGGGGCCGGTAATGGGCGGCCCGCCCGCTGCATCGTTTTATCGCACGGGCGAATATCCGCTCCTTTCCGGCAAACAACCGGACGAGCGCCTGGAACAGAAAAAAGCAGAGAAATAGCAGGATCGCCAGTGTCACCAGGGCATGTATAAAGAAATTCAGCGGCAGATAACTGCCGGCCACATATTCCTTTGCCGTGATCCAGCCGACATGCACCAGGGCAGCCAGTACCGGTACATTGAACAAAAACTGCAACCCCAGGTTGCTCAATCGTCTTGAGGACGCCTCGACCTCGGTTTCCAGTGCTTCCAGCCAGATCATGGAAAGTTCTTCGCCAACCTGACGTTCTTTCATTACCGTCTCTCCGTCATTGCGAAGGGCCGGGTCAAATCGGGCACGGACCAACAACTCCGAAATTTCCGTCCAGTTACGCAAAAACACATTCCGGTAGGCCTGGAGCGGAAGTTGCGCCTGCGCCCGATCCCCTTCGGTGTCTTCCGAAGGTGCCAGACCCTTGAGGGAGGCGGCAAGTCCGCTCAGACGTCGAATGGGCGGCCCGTACCGCAACATCCGACTGATGCCACCGCCGATCAGCAGCCATCGGGCCCAGGCGGCAATGAGCCACCCGACCGGACCCATCCAGCGCTGGGCCAGTTTGGCATACACATCGACCGTGACACCGGGCAATCGGTGGGGGTCATGGTCTTGCAGGGCGGTCAGGGCGTTCTCTACGGCCCTTTTTTCCACCTCGCGCATGCGCCGGGCGGCCGCCTGCATGGGCGTGTTGTCTTTTTCCACCTCTTCTTGAATGGCGGCCGACAGAAAATCCCTGAGCTGACGGGCATTGTCCAGACGACGATCCATCACTGCGGCCGGCAGACCCAATTGTTCCAGGAGCAATCGTTTCAGGGCGCTGAACTGGTCAAAGCCATGTCGCGGTCGGGCGGTGTCGGCCCAGTCCGGATCAGCCAGATGACTCCTGGCGGAGATGCAAAACAGCCGGGTCACCGGCCGACCCCATGCTTGGCCGATGTACCGTTGAAAGTCAGGACCTATGGCGTCTTTGAGTTCGGTTTCAGACTGTCGATCGCACTTGTTGAGCACGGCAATAATGGAATCCCCGTCAAAATATTGAACCAGAGTCGTTAGAAAATCGGCATGGTCCAGCCGTTTGGGGTTCTCCACGTCGAAGACGCAGAGCAGGACATCCGACAGGGAGACGGCCTCCTGGATGATCGGCAGGTGGTGGGCCTGTTCGACGCTATCGGTGTCCGGGGTATCGATTAATACCAGGTTTTCGGCGGCTCCGGACCTCGGGGTGACCTGAATATCCAGGTTCTCTTTCCCCAGGCGATCGACCAGCTGGGAGACATCGGAATAGGCGGTACATACCGCCAGAGGTCGGGAGGTGGTCGGCCGGTCGATGCCGACGGACGTCAGGTCATCGGCCCCGGCCAGGGCATTGACGAGAGTGGATTTACCGGATCCGCTGGGGCCGACGAGCGTGACGACAAGTTTTCGGCCGACCCGGGATTCCACCTTGTTCACCATCTTTAGAATCTTCCCGGCAAGTCCGGCCAGGGCATTGGCCGGAATCCAGTCGGGAATGGACTCGAGTCTTCGTTGGGCGATGCGAATGTCGTTCTTGATGTGCTCCAATTCAGCCATCGCCCGCAGACGGTTGTCGGCCGCTCGATTCATTGTTCCTCCCGTGCCGCATGGATCGCTCGATCCAACCCATCGATCAGCGTTTTGGTCGCCTCGAGGTGGTGCCGCGCCCCATCCAGGATGTCCCCGGTGATGGCATCCTCGAATATGTCCTGAACGGTCTTTAACTTCCGTTCGAGCCATAGCCGGGCAATAGGGGTCAGCATTTCTTCGAGCTGAAGCTGATCCGCCCGCTTCAGTCCGCTGGTCGCGGGAATCGCCACCAGCGCATACAGATCATGCAGCCCGAACAGACCGGTCAGTTTGACCTTGATGCCTGCGGCGCCCATGGGATCCCCGGTGTGCAATACGTAGGTAACCGCAGCCGTGGCCGGCAATACATTCAATAATGCGGAGAACGTCTGCCGGATCTGGCCCCAGATGCTCATCCGGTCCCGAAACTTCCCCGCCAGTTCTTCAAGCTCCCGATCGATTTCCGGAGTTGCCGCCAGGATCGACTCCTTTCGCGACAGGATGGCGGTGATCACCGTTTGCCAGTTGCCGGCACGCAGCTCTTTCTGCATCCCGGCCACCGAAGGCGGGGCCGCGACGGTCACGGTACACTGGCCCCGGTTTTCCAGAACGTCGAGGCGCGGCAACTGGGTACCCGAAACCCTCCGGAATGATCGGACCCGCTCCACCCCGAGCCGCAAGCGTTTCCCGACCGGATCGGTTGCTGTGCTGGTGACCGTGATTTCAGAAGATACGGCTCGGCTGTAAAGGCTGTTGACCGCCTCGAGCAGATCTTCTTCCACCTTCAGTCGAATTTCGGTCATGGTTTCCGGATCCGAGTCGGATCCCGAGACGCCGTATTTCGCCAGTTTGGCCCCCCGCATGATGAGCTTCAGGGGCCACTCGATAATCGAGCCGGTTCTGCGCATGGCTTTGATGTGCGCCGGATCGCCCGCCAGCCAGATATCGGCGAATCGTTTCATCACGATGTCCATGGGAAAATGTTTCAGTGTTTCATGGACGCAATGAGACTGCGCCGTTTGCAGTGCATCCAGGTACAGCTCGAGTTCCTCGCGGCTGTTTCGGCATTGCTCAACGAGATGTCCGGCCCTGTCCAGCGCATCGGTGAGCATGGACTGAATAAGCTCTCCCCGCTCCTGTTTCGGATCAATGGCTGTCAGCATGTCTTCCAGGGACACCGGTGGATCGGCGACCGGGTGCAGCTGAAGGAACCGATCACCGGCGGCAACCGCATTCTCTTCATCTGCCCGGTACACGCCCAGAGTGTATCGCCGGGCATCATCCCCGTAGATATTGCGGGATACCAAACGCGCATGTGCTCTAACTTCTTCGTCTGAAAAGCTGGGATAGACCCGGTACACCAGAATGGATCGCCGTTGCCCGATGCCGGTGAGCATGCGGGATATGAAATCGGTGTTGTCCAGGTTGTGATAATTGGAATTGGTAAAAATGTACACCACGACATCGGAGGCTTCCAACGCTTGTCGGGTCACTTCCCGGTTGGCATATTGACCGCCGGCACCGGTATCGAAATCCGGTGTATCCAGCAGTACTAGATTCCGGGGGAGTCGCGGTGACGTCGTCATTAATGGGAGACCCGGGGTTTGGAGTTCCTCCGGTGAATTCAAGGTCCCCGGCGTCTCCCGGAAGGACTCAAACATAACCGGCAAAAAGTCTTTCCGGGTCATGGTATCCGGATGTCCCGCCACCAGAAGCCTTCGGTTCATGCCTGCACTGCCGCCGGTGGGCGAAAGACGCTCTCCGGCCAGGGAATTGAACAATGTCGATTTTCCGGAAGAGCCGCCACCGCATATGGCGACCACGACCGGAAAGTCCGGTGATACCCGCGGCAGTAATTTGCCGTCTACCCATCCGGCCCAGTCCGCCATCCCCGGCAGTTGCTCCAGCCCGAGCGTGTTGGCCAGACGGGGGACATCGTTTCGGATCATCTTCAGAGCATCGTAGGTATGGTCTGTCGGAGACATTCCTGCTCGCTGTTGCTTATGTTTGCACCCGAACATCTCAGGAAATCTTCCATCCGATGATATGTCCCGATGTGCGGATGTCAAAAGGCCGCCAAGGGGGGCGATTCCTCAGGGACTCCTGGATAGCACAATTTGCACATGGGAACAAAGCCATCGCTCTTTGGGGTATGGGATTCACTAAATAGAAGCTATTGCGGCGGAGATATGTGAGGATAACACTGTTATCGGCCCGCACCCCTTGTTTTTTCCAGCTTTAGAAGATAAATTCACACGATGATTCGAAAAGCGACCATCCCGGACATCAAGGCCATTCACCGGCTCTTACAGGAATATGGGAACAGGGGAGATCTGCTCCCCCGCCCTTTGAGTGAACTTTACGACCACATCAGGGATTTTTTCGTATTTTGTGAAGAGGGGCGCCCGATCGGATGTTGTGCACTGCAATTCTGCTGGGAGGACCTCGCCGAAATACGCTCCCTGGCCGTGGAACCGGACAGACTCGGCGAAGGGATCGGTTCGAGACTTGCGGAGGCCGCCCTCGAAGAAGCCAGAAAGTTCAACGTCCGCCAAGTCTTCACGTTGACCTACCAGCCGGACTTCTTCCTTGGGTTCAGCTTTCATCACATCGACCGCAACGAACTGCCCCTAAAGATCTGGTCCGACTGTATCCTGTGCGTCAAGTTTCCGGACTGCGACGAAACCGCCATGATGCTGGATCTGAAAGAAGACAGGTCCGCCCGTTAGCCCGTCTGCCCGTCTGCCCGTCTGCCCGTTAGCCCGTCTGCCCGTCTGCCCGTTAGCCCGTCTGCCCGTTTGCCCGTCTGCCCGTTTGCCCGTTTGCCCGTTTGCCGGTTATCCCGAGATACAAGATCCAAGACTCAGGATTCAGGGAAGAGAAATAAAGATCCGGATGCCGGTTTCATGCGTCTTGCATCCTGCATCTTGCATCCGTATCCACCACTCCAGTACTCCGAATGCCGTAACCCCTGTATCTTGTATCCTGGGTCTCGCATCCCGTCTGCCCGTTAGCCCGTCTGCCCGTGGACCCGTTTGCCCGTGGGCCCGTTTGCCCGTGGGCCCGGTTTGCCGGTTGGCCCGAGATACAAGATCCAAGACTCAGGATTCATGGAAAAGAAATAAACATCCGGATGCCGGTTTCTTGCGTCTTGCATCCTGCATCTTGCATCCGTATCCACCACTCCACCACTCCAGTACTCCGAATGCCGTAACCCCTGTATCTTGTATCCTGGGTCTTGCATCCCGTCTGCCCGTTAGCCCGTCTGCCCGTGGACCCGTTTGCCCGTGGGCCCGTTTGCCCGTGGGCCCGGTTTGCCGGTTGGCCCGAGATACAAGATCCAAGACTCAGGATTCAGGGAAAAGAAATAAACATCCGGATGCCGGTTTCTTGCGTCTTGCATCCTGCATCTTGCATCCGTATCCACCACTCCACCACTCCAGTACTCCGAATGCCGTAACCCCTGTATCTTGTATCCTGGGTCTCGCATCCCGTCTGCCCGTTAGCCCGTCTGCCCGTGGACCCGTTTGCTCGTGGGCCCGTTTGCCCGTGGGCCCGGTTTGCCGGTGTGCCGGTTATCCCGAGATACAAGATCCAAGACTCAGGATTCAGGGAAAAGAAATAAACATCCGGATGCCGGTTTCATGCGTCTTGCATCCTGCATCTTGCATCCGTATCCACCACTCCACCACTCCAGTACTCCGAATGCCGTAACCCCTGTATCTTGTATCCTGGGTCTCGCATCCCGTTTGCCGGTGTGCCGGTTGGCCCGAGATACAAGATCCAAGACTCAGGATTCAGGGAAAAGAAATAAACATCCGGATGCCGGTTTCATGCGTCTTGCATCCTGCATCCTGCATCCGTATCCACCACTCCATCACTCCATTACTTCGATTTTCCAAAGGATCCGTATCCAGCATCAAGCATCCAGTATCCAGTATCCAGTATCCAGTATCCAGAAGAGTGGGCATTTCAGGGCGCGGGACAACGCGGCCATCGGGCCTGAGATGATGCTTTGAATCCGCGTTTACGCGTAGATGACGTTTATGGGCAGGGGCGGATACGCCTTCACACCCGTCTTGGGAAGGATAAGCTGGGCGTCGACGGTAAGCCAGTTCAGGTCTGGATTCAGGTCCCTCAACTTGCCGTCGTCCGGGAGGCGGGCATAATCGGTCAGGTAGTAAACGGTTTGAAATATGACAATACTGTTTTTGCCCTGGCGTGCCACTTCAAAGTTGGCCCGAAATTTTCGCGGCGTCAAGCCGTGTTCCTCGGCAATGCTATTCACCTCCGCCGGTATCAACCGCATCAGGACCGATTTGGAAACGCCCCGCTCCGAGATGCGGATCAGTGCCCGGGACTCGCTGGAGCCGGCATAGACGGTAGTGATACAGCCAAGGCGACGGAGATACTGGGCAGCGACGATCGCCGCGGACCGGCGCCCTCCGGCCATGGCGGGCAAGCCGTAATATTCGAAAAACTTCTTTTGCAAGTCCTCGCCCGTCTTGTCGCCTTTTTCGTAAATATCCTTCGAGATGTAACGCAGCGTCCGGGCCAGATCCTCGGCGGCATCGGAAATGGGCCAGTCGATCTTGACGTGAAAATGGGAGAGGCTGTAGCGATTTTTGGCAACGCCGGACGGGTCCCTCTGGATCAGAAGTGCATAGTCCACCGGAAGAAGCACCTCCACAAAATCGAAGAATTTGATCGATTCGAAATATTTTCGGTTCCGGTCGAATTTGCCGTTCAAGGGCAACGATCTGGAAAACTGAAGATTTTTCTTGGTGGTCCGATTGGAATCGAAGAATCGGATGTATTTTTTATGTGCCGGAGGGATGATGTCTTCAACAAAAATGACCAGGGCGGATTTCTGACATTCGTATTCTTTGTCCGGTATTCTGGCACGGGGTTTTAGCTCCCGCATCTCCACGAAGGGATATCTCACTTTTTGCTCGCGAAACCTGTGGTAGGAATCGATCAAAGTGTATTTGAGCATGAAATCGTCGAGCTGATCCCGGAGCAGTTCATAGTAGGAACGGCGGAGCTTATCTTTTTGACTCAGGGATTCTCTGACTCGCCAGTAAGCCAATGTTACCTCCGGTCATGGTTGGCATCCTGCAGACTCGGGACAGCGGCCGACAAAACGGCCGGTTTGCTACTTGCTTGAATCAATTTTTAGTATGAATACCATGGTTTTAGCTCATCGTCAACGGGGTTGTCACTAATCAGAATAGAGTGGAAGCCTGTTTACTTTCCAGGAATTTTCGGCCCGATGTCTGGTGAAGAACGTTTACGATATCAGTGGTTGTTGAATTTTTCAGCCCACTGATACATGCGTTCCCGGAATCGATAGGCCACCAGGGCAACAACGGCGCAAATCCCGGCAAGGATAAATAGCAGCAGGTAGTCTTGCTCAAAGAGAAGGGCGCCCTGGAGGCTCAGGGCAAAGGTGCCTGGCATACGGCCGAAAACGGCAAGAATCAAAAAGAGCTTCGTGGGGAGGGTGCTCAATCCGAGAAACAGGGAGAGGTAATCTTTCGGAAAGCCAGGAAGCAGGAACAGGATCAGGATGACGAGAACTCCCTGGCGTTTGAGCAGTGCATCGTATCGCTGAAATATGTCTGGGGGTATCCACTTGCGGATAAATCGCTCGCCCAAAAATCGTCCGATGGAAAAATTTAACCAGGATCCGATCGCCAGCCCAATACTGGAGTAGAAAAACCCTGCCAGGGTGCCGAAGAGAAACCCGCCCATGAATCCGGTGGCTTCACCGGGAATCGGGGCCAGAAGAACTTGTGAAATTTGAATGCCCATGAAGACGACAGGCGCCCAGGGGCCGAAATTGTTGATAAACGACCGGATCCGCTCCGGATCTTTCAGCCAGATGTTCAGCTGCCTGAAAAGATTCGACACGGGGCCGATCACAAAAAACAGGCCGATCCCCACCAGCACAATCACAACGATGGTCAGAACGATCCGCTTGTTTCGGTCACTTTTCGGGGCGGCTTCTCTCATACACCCAAATGTTGTGTATTCGTCTATCCTGCGACCGCGTCCAGGGCAGCCACGGCCGGCAGCGTCTTTCCTTCCATAAGGGTGAGAAAAGCGCCTCCACCCGTGGATATGAAGGTAATCTTATCGGCGACGCCACTGCGGTGAATGGCCGCATCCGTGTCACCGCCGCCGACGATGGTCGTCGCACCGGATGAGGCGACGCTGATCGCCAGGTCGAAGGTCCCCCGGCTGAATGGTTCCATCTCGAAAACGCCCATAGGACCATTCCAGATAATCGTACCCACGTCGCGAAGGGCTTCGGTGAAACGCTGTGACGTAGCCGGCCCGATATCGAGAGCCATTTTTGTCTCGGGAATCTCCTGCGTCGCTACGATTTGAGTGACAGCCTTCGGGTCGAGTTGATCGGCGACGACGACGTCTACCGGCAAGTAGAACGTGATGTCTTGTTCGGAGGCCTGGTCCATGACCGCAATGGCCTCGGCAAGCATTTCTTCCTCCACCATGGATGTTCCCACCGAAACCCCCATCGCCTTGAGAAACGTATTGGCCATGGCCCCGCCGATTAGAATTTTATCCACATGCTGCAGCATATTGCGCAGCGCCCCCAGTTTGCTGGACACCTTGGCACCGCCGATGACGGCCACCAGGGGCCGTTTGGGTTGCGCCATGGCAGAAGCAAAATAGTCCAGCTCCCGTTGCAGCAGAAGTCCGGCTGCGGCCTCGCGCACATGGCGGGTAATGGCGGACACCGACGCATTCTTTCGGTGGCAGACAGCAAAGGCATCATTGACGTAGACGTCGCACAAATCGGCCAGAGCCCTGCCGAAGGCATCATCGTCTTCCTGCTCGCCGGCATGGAAGCGGAGATTTTCGAGGAGTATAACCTCCCCATTTGCCATGGCGGCGATCCGGGCGGCCACCGCCGGACCGATACAATCCTCGGCCATCTGCACCTCTTTGGTCAACAGCCGGCCCAGGCATTCGGCCACCGGGGCCAGGCTGAATATTGCAGCCGGTTTCCCTTTGGGTCGGCCCAGATGGGATGCCAGGATCACTCGCGCGCCCTGCTCCACGGCGTATGAAATGCTGGGCAGCGCCCCTTTTATCCTGGAATCATCGGTTATCCGTTGCTGGCTGTCCAGCGGCACATTGAAATCGACTCGAATAAATACCCGCTTGCCGGTAAGCTCGATATCCCTGATCGATTTCATATCGCCCTCCTTTTCTGCATCGTTCGGGACATGGTCTGTGTTACTCTTTGGCCTTCGGGGGAGGTGGCTTGTTCTGCAGTCGGTGCAGTGTTTTCTTCTTCGACCACCGTTCAAAAAACGTCATCATACCGGATGAGTATGCCCTGTCCACCGCCTCCTCCCGCACTTTGAGTCCATCTCCCCCCTTCATGCCCTCTCGAAGGCATTCGGTTTTAAAGACACATGCCCGGCAGGCGATGGGGGAGTTTCTCAGGTCATTTCTCCCCATGGGAAATACCGTCTCCAGATCGCCGAAGCAGTCCGGATATCTGGGTTTCTTTGCTTCTGTCATGATCCTTATCTTTCGCGGTTCGTGTCAACAGTTCAACCCGGACACTCCGGGAACACCGTTATCGGGTGTCCTGTCCGGGTGGCCCGGAAACGCGCTTGGATGGACTTACCATAACGCCGAAGTCTGATTCTGTAAACGGGAAACCAACACCCGGGTTCATGACAAATGTCAGAATGCCGTTCCGGTTGGAGGGCGCTGTCGTGGTATAGACCTAGTGTAATCATCGGCGTCGGTACCGGTATCGACTTCGAAAATGGCCATCCGGTTTCGATTCCGCCAGGGATACCATACCGGGGTCTGGTTCTCCCGGCACCTTCCACCCCATGACGATTTATGGTGGCGATCGGTGCTCATGAAACGCGTTATCGTGCAAGTGTTCACACTCTGTTTTAAGTCGTGCGATGTGTCCCTGATCGGCGAAACTGAAATAGCCCCGGTCTCCGATGATCAGGTGCTCATGGACCGTCACGCCGACACTGCCGCAGGCGAAGATGAGCTTCCGGGTCACCGCCAGATCCTCTTCCGATGGCCGTGGATCCCCGGATGGGTGGTTGTGGGCAAAGATCACCGCCGCGGCATGATGACGCAGTGCAGACACGACGACCTCCCGGGGGTACACACTGCTTCCTGTCAATGTGCCTTCAAAGAGGGTATCGACTTCGATGACCCGGTTTTTCGCGTCCAGGAACACCGCGATGAAACGTTCCTTGGGGTGGTCGCGAACCGTGAGCTTGAGAAAATCGAAAAGCTCTTTCGAATTGCTGATCGGGTCACGATCCAGGATTTTTTTTCCAAGTAGCGATCCGCCGCGGCTTTGATCAGGCGGAGACCGATGATGTTGTTGGGACCGAGACCGGAAATCGTACACAGGTCTTCGGGCGACGCTTCAAATACCCCCTGGAGCGTCTTGAAATGCTTCAGCGCCGCCTTTGCCGTTTCTTTACAATCCTTTCTCGGGGTCGCCAGGGTCAGGAGCAGTTCGATCACTTCGTAATCATGGAATCCGGACAATCCCGCGGAAAGGAATTTTTCCCGAAGCCGCTTCCGATGCCCATCCCCTTTGTGCGCTGTTCCTTTCGCCATAACTTGCTCCCCTTTCACCGGGAATAACGATCTCCGGCCGATAGAGTGAACTTCAACAGTTGAAGAAATCTAAGACGACGTGTTGCAGGGATTGGTGTTGTGGGGGGACATAGGATCTTTCAAACGTGCTTTTTTAAAACCGCATCGCTCAGACGTCACCCAGAATCGATCAAAATCGGGTTCAGGACCGGCAATCATGTTCACGATCGAGGCCGGTGTGCGGATTCAACCGGAGGAAAAATGCAATATGTTGAGGATTGAATCCTCATGCACGACAAAGACATTGGGCAAGAGGGGAGGTCCTGAACCCGCTCCGGATCCGAACATTTCATGAAATGTTCGGATCAGACGGCGTCCAGCTCCTGCTTCAGATCCCGCATCATCAATCGCCGCAGCGCGGTGGCAGGTTCCCGGTCTTCATACAGGATGTAATAGACCTCATGGGATATCGGCATTTCGACGCCCAGTTTTCTGGAAAGGTTGTACACCGATTTTGAGGTGCGAACCCCTTCCGCAACCATGGTCATTCCGTCCAGAATCTCTCTGAGTTTCTGGCCTTCCCCGAGTTTCTTTCCAACCGTGTGGTTCCGGCTGAGATCACCGGTACAGGTCAGCAACAGATCCCCCATACCGCCCAGACCCGTAAAGGTCCTCGGATTGGCACCGAGGGTTAACCCCAGTCGCCGAATTTCCGCAAGGCCTCGGGTAATCAATGCCGCTCGCGTGTTCAATCCCAACCCGAGACCATCGATGACACCGGCTGCTATGGCAATGACGTTTTTAACCGCCCCGCCGAGTTCCACCCCGATGATGTCGTCGTGGGCGTAGACTCGAAAAAACGGAGTGGCCATGACATGCTGAACCAGATCGGCGGCAACCCCATCCCGGGAGGCCACCGTGACCGCCGTCGGTACATGGTTGACCACCTCTTTCGCAAAACTGGGACCGGAAAGGATGGCCAGACGATTATCGGACAGGCCGGGAATGACATCTTTTAAAACACCGGACATGGTCAGGTGGGTTTTATTCTCGATCCCTTTGGAGGCAGACACCAGAATGGTGTTCCGATCCAGGTGGCCGGCCATTTGCCCCGCCAGGTCACGTACGAAATGGGACGGTGTCACCATCAGGAGCAGGTTTTTACCGCGGATCACCTCCAACAGATCATTGGACGGACGCAGGTTTTCCGACAGCTGGATTCCTGGAAGAAAAAGAGAGTTCTCCCGGGTTTCCAGGATCTGCCGCAGCACCTCCGGTTCGTAGACCCACAGGTCGATCGTGAACCCCTTGGTGGCAAGCAGATTGGCCAGAGCGGTGCCCCAGCTTCCGGCGCCGATCACCCCGATACGAATGTTTTCGGTGTGGGTTACCGTTTCCATATCATCCTCCCGGTGACGGATTAGCTTTCCCCTTCCGCAAGGCCGGCCGCGCTGACCACCCGTTCTCCCGGCTCCATGCCGATAAGCTTAACCCCCTGGGTGTTCCGGCTCATCACGGAGATCCCGCTGATGCTCATGCGGATCAGTTTTCCGGCGTTGGTCATCAACATCAGGTCATATTCATCCTGTACCAGCAAAATGCTCACGACTCGACCGTTGCGCTCGCTGGTTTTGATCGTGATCACGCCTTTGCCGCCCCGCCGATGCACCGGGTACTCGTCGATGGAGGTCCGTTTGCCGAATCCGTGCTCGGTGATCGCCGTCAAGGTCTGGCCGTGACGGAGTACCTCCATGCCGATGATGTAGTCGCCGGCAGCCATCCGCATACCCCGAACGCCGCGGGACAGGCGGCCGCTGGGCCGAATGTCGGATTCCAGAAACCGGATGGACTTGCCGAAAGACGAACAGAGGAAGACGTTTCGGGTGCCGTCCGTCAATCGGGCGGCAATCAACTCGTCGTCCGGGAGCAGGTTCAGGGCGATGATCCCTCCGACCCGGGGTCGACTAAACGCCATCAAATCCGTTTTCTTGATCAGCCCGGAGCGGGTGGCCATCAGGACATGCCAACCGGGTTCGAAATTGGGTACGGCCAGGATCGTCGTCAACTGCTCATCGGGGCTCAGATTCAGCAGGTTTACGATCGCCTTGCCCCGGCTGGCGCGGCCGGCCTGGGGGATATCGTACACCTTCAGCCAGTAGATCTTTCCCTTGTTGGTGAAAAACATAAACGTATGATGGGTCGAGGCCACAAACAGATGCCGGACAAAGTCCTGGTCCCGGGTTCCCATGGCGGTCTTGCCTTTACCGCCCCGGCGCTGGCTCTGGTACAGCGTGATGGGGTTCCGTTTGATGTACCCCGTATTGGACACGGTGACGACCATGTCCTCTTCGACAATCATGTCTTCAATGGTCAATTCCCGGGTCTCGTCGACGATCTCCGTCCGGCGGTCGTCTCCGAACTCATCCTGGATCCCGGTCACCTCGTCCTTGATGATCTGAAGCACCAACCGATCGTTGCCGAGGATCTCCTTGAACCGGGCGATATCCTTTAGAATGTTGGTATATTCCTCGAGAATTTTTTCCTGTTCCAGGCCGGTGAGCCTCTGAAGCCGCATGTCCAGTATGGCCTGGGCCTGGATCGCCGTCATTTCAAAACGGGTTATGAGGCCCTCTTTGGCCTCCTTCGGGGTTGCCGATTTTCGTATCAGAGCAACCACTTCATCCAGATGTTCAAGGGCAATTTTCAGTCCTTCAAGGATATGGGCCCGCTCTTCGGCCTTGCGAAGGTCAAATCGGGTGCGCCGGACAATGATCTCTCTGCGGTGGGTGATAAAATATTCGAGGATTTCTTTGAAATTCAGCAGTTCGGGGCGGTTGTTCACGATCGCCAGGAAAATGATGCCGAAACTGGATTCCATCTGTGTATGTTTGTAGAGCAGATTGACCACCACGCCGGAAATCTGACCTTTTCTCAGACCGATGGCGATCCGCATGCCCTCACGATCCGATTCGTCGCGCACGAAGCTCACGCCTTCGATCTGCTTGTGTTTCACCAGATCGGCGATTTTTTCAATCAGCCTGGCCTTGTTGACCTGGTACGGAATTTCAGTGATGACAATCGTCTCTTTGCCCGTCCGCTTATCTTTTTCGACCATGACCCGGGCCCGGATCCGGATAATGCCTCTTCCGGTTCGATAGGCATTCCGGATGCTCTGTGAGCCGTATATGATGGCGGCGGTCGGAAAATCCGGACCGGGCGCCAGATCCATGATGGCGTCCACGGACATCTCGGGATTGTCGATCAGCGCCTTGATGGCGTCAATGACCTCTCCCAGGTTGTGGGGAGGAATGTTGGTGGCCATGCCGACGGCAATGCCCGACGACCCGTTTACCAGCAGAGAAGGAATTTTAGACGGCAGGACCTTCGGCTCCTCGAGGGATTCATCATAATTGGGCGTAAAATCGACCGTTTCCTTGTCCAGGTCCTCGAGCATGTCATGGGCCAGACGGGACATCCGCACCTCGGTGTACCGCATCGCCGCCGGTGGATCGCCGTCTACGGATCCGAAGTTACCCTGGCCGTCCACAAACGGATATCGAAGCGAAAAATCCTGGGCCATTCGAACGATGGTGTCATAGACCGCCGCGTCGCCGTGGGGGTGGTACTTGCCGATGACATCACCGACGATGCGAGCCGATTTTTTGTAGGGCTTGTTCCAATCGTTCTTCAGCTCCCGCATGGCAAACAACACCCGACGGTGAACCGGTTTTAGTCCATCCCGCACGTCCGGCAGCGCGCGACCGATAATCACGCTCATGGCATAGTCGAGGTAAGATTTTTTCATCTCACGCTCGATGCTGATTCTGCTCTCCTGTTCCGCAACTGTCATGATGTCTCCTGATTACCTCCCTGGAGGTCAGTTCCGGCGGAAACGCCGGCAAGGGCCTTCTCGGATGCTGAGTTTGGGGGATAGGGGGTTTTGCGATTGAAGCAGCTGCAGATCCCCGTCCAGATCGGTGCGGGGATAACCGCGGCAATCATCAAGATGTGTCGTATCGCCTGAAGGGGCGGTCGCTTTTCGCCCGGGCTGCTGGTCTGTCCCGCCGGATCCCGGCGCCCTGCATATGTTCGTCCTGAGCTATCTGTAATCTTCGCCAGGAAGGGGACTACCGGCTCACCCAGGCCCCGGCAATGAGCAGTAGAATGGCTTCGTAGGTCATCACTATCGGGTAACTGTGGGTCAACCAATAAATGATCCCCCCACCGATAATGGCCGGAACACCACAAAATACAAGAATACCCAATTTCCTGCTGATGGTCATGTCTGGCGCGTCTCCTGTTCCTGGTTTTCCTCGTTCATACGGCGTTGTTTTAATTGCCTTGATAAACTCGATATCTGTTAGCAAAAACAGCTCGTCATGTAAAGAACATATCAAAAGATTTCATGCCATCTTGGGGCGTGCCCGGACAGGGTACGAACCCTTTTCAGATCCTGCGTCAATGACAGTCCCATGCGTTCCGGATGATGCACCGCAACTCAACGGTGCAGGACATGAAACCAATTATTGGACAGAGGCCGGGTCGGCACGATATCCATGTGATGATCGGCTATCGCTCGATGACCATCGCCATCCCCATACCCCCGCCAATGCACATGGACACCATCCCGGTCGAATATCCCTTTCGCCGCATCTGGTTCATGCCGCTGACCATTTGACGGGCGCCGGTGCAGCCGATGGGATGCCCCAGGGAAATCCCGCTGCCGACCTCATTGGGTTTGTCGGTGGCAATTCCGAGTTCCTTCATGCAACCGATGGCCTGGGCCGCAAAGGCCTCGTTGAGTTCGATCAGCTGGATGTCATCGATGCTCATGCCGGTGGCATCCAGGACTTTTCGTATCGCGGGCACAGGCCCGAGCCCCATGTAGGCCGGGTCCACGCCCCCGGAAGCAAAGGCTTTGATTTTGACGATCGGCTCCAGATTCAATTGCGCCGCTGTCTCGCTGCTCATGAGAAGAACGGCGGCAGCGCCGTCATTGATGCCGGAGGCATTACCGGCCGTCACGGTACCGTCCTTTTTAAATGCCGGACGGAGCCTGCCCATTTTCTCCAAACTGGTTTCCATCGGCCGCTCATCGATATCGACCACAATGTCGCCTTTTCGGCTCCGGACAGTGACGGGAACGATTTCCTCCTTGAAATATCCCTCACCCATGGCGGCCAACGCGCGTGTATGGCTCAAGACACCCAGTTCGTCCTGTTCCTCCCGGCTGATCCCATACAGGGACGCAATGTTTTCAGCGGTGACACCCATGTGATACCCATAGAAAATCTCGTAAAGCCCGTCGTACACCATGAGATCGGTGACTTCGCCGACCCCGGTCAGCTCCATGCGATATCCCCAGCGGGCCTTGGGGAGCGCCATGGGCGTCAGGCTCATATTCTCCTGGCCACCGGCGAGTACGACATCCGCCTCACCGGTCATGATTGCCGATGCGCCCATGGCGATGGCCTTGAGTCCCGATCCACAGACCTTGTTGATGGTACAGGCCGGTGTCTCCTTGGGGATTCCGGCCCGAATCATGGCCTGTCGGGCCGGATTCTGTCCCTGAGCGGCTTGCAGCACATTTCCCATGATGACCTCGTCCAGGCCAATCGGGGTAGCCGAGGTGTCCCAATCATCGGCCTGCAGCTCCAGTTCGATCGCGCCCTGGTCCTTTAGTTTGTCCGGTGCGATCCTGGCCATGGCATCGCTTTTCACCGGTTTGAGACCGGCCCGTTTCAACGCATCCTTCATCACCACGGAACCGAGCTCAACCGCGGAAACGCTTTTCAGTCCGCCGCCAAACGCTCCAACAGCGGTTCGCGACCCACTGACGATGACAGCTTCTCTCATGAGGAACCCCCTTTATTGATTTTAAGGTTCAAATGCCTTAATAAAATCGTTAAACGATTTTATGAAACGCGACGATGTCGCTCCAGGAGCGAAAGGCTTGCCCGCCATCGGTATGGCGGGTTTATCCGCCGTTCTTCTGGATCGAATCCGGTCGTGCCCCGAGTTGCAAATGACGGTGCATGTTCTAAGATAAGGACAATCGTTATAGGATGCACGGTCGTTCCAAACCGTCTCGGAAAGATGGTGGGCCGACTGTGTGTCGGTTAACACAGAGGCTGAACCGAGGTCAACGTTGATCCCATGTGCCTGATCATTTTTTCATACGACGTGCACCCGGATTTCAAACTGGCCCTTGCGGCCAACCGGGATGAGTTCTACGACCGGCCCACCGCACCGATCGACTTCTGGAAAGACCGGCCGAATATCCTGGCTGGACGAGATTTGCTTGGCGGCGGCACATGTCTCGGTGTCGGCAGGAACGGCCGCTTTGCCGCCATCACCAACTACCGAGACCTCGCCTCGGTGCGACCGGACGCACCGACCCGGGGACGACTGGTGAGCGACTTTCTGGAGGGGAAGGAACCACCATCCAGATACCTGGAACGTCTGGACGCCATCGGACACCGATACAACGGCTTCAATCTGGTGATCGGAAACGCCGAGACCCTCTTTTACTACTCAAACCGGGGAAACGGCATTCAGGAGCTGCCCTCCGGGGTCTACGGCCTGAGCAACCACCTGCTCGACACCCCCTGGCCGAAAGTGCTGCGGGCAAAAGAGGGATTGCGGGGGTTGCTGACCGGTTCGGTGGCCATGGATGCGGAAATTGTTTTTGAAAAGCTCGAACACCGGCACCCCGCACCGGACCCCGAGCTGCCGGACACCGGCGTGGGCGTTGAAAAGGAGCGCGCGTTGTCCCCATTGTTTATTTCCATACCGGGATACGGCACCCGGTCATCATCGATTTTATTGATGGGTCGAACGGGCGGAAGTGAGCTTTTCGAACGAACCTTCCTGCCCGACGGGCAAGGGCTGGTTCGTCAGGGTGAGACGCGCCGTTTAGCGTTTTAGGTGCTTCTCCAAATAAAATCGTATACCGATTTTATGAAACGCGACGATGTCGCTCACAGGGCGAAAGAGTGGATCGCTACTGGCGGGTTTATCTGCCTTTATTGTTCAGGACGCAAACCTCTATCCCTGCGGGCCCGCTGAGTGGGATTTTCGCTTCGCACCAACAAGAAACGGGGAATATCAGAGCTTTTCGCCTTCTTTCGATCTCTACGACGTACAGCATTATGCGTCGATTTGCACATCTGAAAAGCGGCGACCGACCAGCCGTTCACGCAGTTCGGAGAGCACGCCGGGCGACAACCCGTCATCGACCCCCCTCACCGTTTGCACGATACCCTTTGCCACGTCGATAAACACCCGGCTGTTTTCCCACAGGCAAACGGCGGTAAACTCCGGAGACCGCCCGTAATTCCACTCCCAGCTCCGGTACTTTCGTCGCGCCAGATCGTGAATGTCCTCCCAGTCCGAAGGGGCCAGCTGAAGGGGTGTCTTTTCGCCGTAAATATGAGCCAGCCGCCGGGTAAACCGGCCACGAAAATCGGCGAAGGTGGTTTCCGAATCGAGATATTCTGAAAGGTTGCCCACCGGCCGAGGTTCCGATCGCACCCCCCTTGAATAAACCACTTCCAGATCCGGAGTAAGGACGGTTTGAAGCGTCTCAAGGTCCGTCCCATATAGCAGTGTACCGTGGCTGACCATGCGCTTCATGTTGGAATACTGGGAGTTTCCGGACACTTTTTTATTCCCGACCAAGATCTGATTTGGTGCCGAGAAGGTCGCCGAAATTCCAAGATCACCCAGGGCATGGATGACCGGCAGCAGGATGCGCTGATAGTTGAGAAACAGAGAGTGGTCGTATCGGCCGATAAATGCGAAATTCAGGTTCCCGCAATCGTGATACACGGCACCGCCGCCGGACCGGCGGCGGATCACCGGAATACCCTCTTTTCGAACAACGCCGAGGTTGACCTGATCGAACGCATTCTGGTGCCTTCCGATAATAACGGACGGCCGATTGACATAGGTCAGGACAACCTCTCGGGACGGATTGAGGTGTTTGAAACAGTGCTCCTCTATCGCAAAATTGATGGCGGGATCTTCACATGGCGAGTGCTCGACGAATATCATTCTTCCGGCTCGGGAGGATCTGCGGGGCGCTTTGAAACCGGCTCCCCCTTCTTTGTGTCTTTCTGACCGGCGGGATGTTTGGTCCGCGTCCAGCGGCGCATCCGTTGGCCGATGTCGCTCTCAAAACCACGTTCCGTTGGCCGATAAAACACCGATCCCCGCAAGGAATCGGGAAGATATTCCTGGGATACGAATCCGTCTTCGTAATTGTGGGCGTACTTGTAGCCTTTCCCGTATCCAAGGTCTTTCATCAGGCGGGTCGGCGCGTTGCGAATATGGATGGGAACCGGCAGGGAGCCGGTCTCGCGGATCACTTTTTTGACAACCTTGGAAGCCGCATACAATCGGTTGCTTTTGGGTGCCGTCGCCAGATAGACGGCGGCCTGGTAAATGGCCAGCTCGCCCTCGGGATGTCCCAAAAACCGGAATGCTTCCATGGCATCAAGGGCCACGCCGAGGGCCCGGGGATCGGCATTGCCGACGTCTTCGGAGGCAAACCGCACCATGCGCCGGGCGATGTAAAACGGGTTCTCGCCCCCGGACAGCATCCGTTCCAGCCAATACAGGGCGGCGTCCGGATCACTGCCTCGCAGGCTCTTGTGAAACGCAGAGATCAGATTATAGTGTTCCTCGCCGGACTTGTCGTATCGCAGTGATCGTTGTTGAAGTGCGTTGCTCAGCGTCCCCACGTCGAGCTTCAGGGGCGTCACGGCCGAATCATCGTTTTCTACCCCGGCAATCATCGATACGCCCAGTTCAAGGCCGCTGAGGGCGGCCCGGGCATCCCCGTCGGCGACCTTCACGAGAAAATCAAGCGCTTCCGATTCAACTCCAAGATTCAGCCGGCCATAGCCCTGCTCCGGATCGGAAACAGCCCGCTCCACAATCCGACGAAGATCCGAGGTCGGAAGGGGCTCCAGGGTCATGACACGACAGCGTGACAAAAGCGGTGCGATCACCTCAAAGGACGGGTTCTCGGTGGTCGCGCCGATGAGCGTGATCAGACCGCTTTCCACATGATGCAGAAAGGCGTCCTGCTGACTCTTATTGAAGCGATGGATTTCATCCACAAACAGAATCGTTCGTTTACGATGCAATCGCCGCTGCTCCCGGGCCTCCTCGATCACGGCCCGGATATCCCGGACACCGGAAAGCACCGCTGAGAAATGGACAAAATGGGAGGCGGTCTGCCCGGCGATGAGTCGGGCCAGCGTGGTTTTGCCGCATCCCGGAGGCCCCCAGAAAATCATTGAAAAAATCCGGTCCGTCTCGATCGCCCGGCGGACCGGCATACCCGCTGCCATCAAGTGGGCCTGCCCGAGAAACTCATCCATGGATGCCGGCCGCATCCGATCGGCAAGTGGCCTGGCTGCCGCTGCCGCCTGTTCGGCGGCCTGTTCGAACAAATCGTTCATGGTATTCCGTGGGCCCGTATGCCCGTGGGTCCGTGGGCCCGTGGGCCCGTTAGCCCGTTTGACGGTTAGCCCGAGATACAAGATCCAAGACTCAGGATTCAGGGAAAAGAAATAAACATCCGGATGCCGGTGTCATGCGTCTTGCATCCTGCATCTTGCATCCGTATCCACCACTCCATCACTCCAGAACTCCGAATGCCGTAACCCCTGTATCTTGTATCCTGGGTCTTGCATCCCGTTTGCCGGTTAGCCGGTTAGCCCTCTATCCTGCAGCTTGTATCTTGCATCCAGAATCCAGAATCCCGTGGGCCCGTTAGCCCGTTAGCCGGTTATCCCGAGATACAAGATCCAAGACTCAGGATTCAGGGAAAAGAAATAAACATCCGGATGCCGGTGTCATGCGTCTTGCATCCTGCATCTTGCATCCGTATCCACCACTCCATCACTCCAGAACTCCGAA
>Ga0209786_1000176_pt1 | contig 27179 bp, 20 predicted proteins | sample WorMetilvaeELBA2_FD_187405 | JGI IMG/M metagenome (GOLD analysis project Ga0209786, IMG submission 187405) | Marine gutless worms symbiont microbial communities from Max Planck institute for Marine Microbiology, Germany - Olavius ilvae ELBA.2... ...
TTTAGAGAAAACGCTGCTAAATATTGATTTGCTATTGTTCGCCATCGTTTTGAACGGCAGTAATTTAATGAGTGATAATTAGCGGCCGGGCTAACTGGAAAAACGGCCACTTTTCGTTCAGGCACTATCTAGGTTTAAATAGATATAAGGTGTCGAATGCAGTCCTTTTCAACCCACAACTGACAACAAACGACTCACCGTCTGGCGATCATTTATTTCACGGTTTCAATAGTCTTGATTATATTTTCTTGCTCTTTCACCGATAAATATGGATGCATGGGGAGACTTAAAATACGATCCGCGCAGTCCTCGCTTACCGGAAAATCACCTATTTGATACTCAAGATAGGAGAAGGCACTCTGCAAATGCAAGGGCTTGGGGTAGTAGATAGCAGTTGGAATCTGCTCTGCTTTTAATTTAGTTTGTATTGCCGCACGATGGGCCGAATTTTGGGCGAGAATCGAATATTGGGCCCAGGCGCTTTGGTAATTTTTCGGAATAGCTGGTTGAATGAGTCCGGAATGTGATTCAAGTAGTTTTGCATATCGAGCGGCAATCGTTTGACGAAGTACAATTTCCTCCGGAAATATGTCGAATTTGGCCAGTAGAATGCCCGCCTGAAGCGTATCCAATCGGCCGTTAACGCCAATCCGAACGTTGTCATATTTGTGATGGCCTTTGCCGTGAACCCTTATGGATTCCATGATATCAAAAAGGCGGTCATCATCAGTAAAACACATGCCGCCATCGCCGTAGCATCCCAACGGTTTAGCAGGAAAGAAAGAGGTGCAGGCGATATTACCAAAGGTGCATGCTTTGTTTCCATTTATCTCCCCGCCGAACGATTGGGCAGCATCTTCGATCACAAACAGGGCTTCCGAATTAGCGATATCTTCGATTCTGGCATAATCAGCGGGGAGGCCGAACAAATCCACCGCAATTACTCCTTTGGGTCGGAGGTCAGAGGACTGAGGACTGAGGACTGAGCTATTTTGCGGAATCGGATAAATTGCCGGATCTGTTTGTTTAATAGCGTTGACGGCAAGTTCGAGTTTGATTGGATCAAGATTGAAGGTTTGCGGATCGATATCAACAAACACTGGGGTTGCCCCCAGCAAACTGATAACTTCGGCCGTGGCAATAAAGGTAAACGGTGTTGTGAAGACGGCATCTCCCCGCCCAACTTGATAAGCCATCAGAGCCATGAGTAACGCGTCGGTACCCGAAGCACAACCTATCGCATTTTTCACCCCGATATAATCCGCTAGACGCTCTTCAAGTCGTTTGATTTCCGGACCCATTATATACTTGCCGTGGTCCAGAACTGTAGCAATATTGGACTCGATTTTATTTCTGAGTCGCTTCTGCTGGGCAGCTAAGTCGACAAATTGCATGGTATTAGCTCATGAGTTGATGAGTTCGTGAGTTGGTGAGGAATTTAGCTCGCGAGTTCTTAAGTTCGGAAGTTCTTAAGCTTTTGAGTTCATTAGGGAAATAGATCGTAAGTTCTTAAATTCATGAGCTGGTAAGGCCACATAGCTAGTGGGAGGCATGGTTCTTGAGATCGTGAGTAATTTAGTTGGTGAGAAAAATAGCTCCTAAGTTCTTAAGTTCGTGAGTTGGTGAGCTTTTAAGTTCGTGAGGAAAATAGTTCATATGTTTTTAAGTTCGTGAGCTGATGAGTTCTTAGGTTGGTGAGTTCGTGAATTCAGAAGTTACTGAGTCTGTTAGCTGATTAGTTTTTTCCGGATTTTATGGATTTTATAAGGGAATTTAGCATTTTGGCTATTTCTTCCCCTATCATTTTGAGTTCCGAAAGTGATTTTTTTTCGATCCATTGCAGTCTACATACCAATATTAGCAGACTGATCGTTTCGAATAGCGAACCTCTCGCGATGTAAAGGTAGTGGACAAATTCCTTTTTTGAATACCGCCCTTTTCCCTCAGCAATGTTGGAAGACACGCTTATTGAAGCGGCTTCGAGTTGTTCGATAATTCGAAAATGTTTTCTTGGAGCATCAAATTGGTCAATCTCATTTATAACAGCTTCGGCAAAATCAATTGATTTTTGCCAAACTAACAATTCCTCAAATGCAAACATTCTATCCTCATCATACTTTCCCATCATTCCAATCCTTCTGATGTTTAATCTCCCACTATTGGTCCACAAACAAACGGGCTAAAGATCACACGGCTTATGATCTCACCAACTTAAGAGCTTACGAACTATTCCGCTCACGAACTCATGAACTTAAGAGCTAATCCACTTACGAGCCACTATGCTCACGAACTTATGAGCTTATGAGCTTATGAGCTTAAGAACTTATGAGCTCTCCCTCACTTCATCCTTAATCCGCTTCACATGGCCACGACCCAGGCCTTTAACCTCGCAGCCAAGCTCAAAGTAGCGCCATATGTTATCATCATCCAAAATTCCGAAGCAGTCAACGATGGCAAGCGGCTTGCCCGCCATGGCAACAATCTGGCCGGGATCCAGGTCTAAATATTCGCTGTGTCTGACAGCAAGCACCAGGGCGTCGGCACCGGTTACCGCCTCTGACAGACTATTCATCATTTGCAGTTCACCCAGTTTTTCCTGGTTTCGAAAAAATCTGGCCATCGAATGGCCGGGAGACGGGTAGGATTCCTGCTTTTCCAACTCCCACCAGTGTGAAACATAGGGGTCGTGGGCCACGACATCGGCGCCCATCTCAGTCAGTTTGCGAACGATGACCTCTGATCCGCTATAGCGTGTGTCACCGACATCCTGGCGGTAGGAAGCACCCAGGACCGCGATTTTGCATGCTGCCACGATTTTGCCCATGTTGCGCAGGGCATCACGGACCAGCTGGGTGGCTCTCAGTCCGCGGCTATCGTTAATATCGATAGAAAGCGGCGTAATTTTAAAGATATCGTCCTCAAAGCCCATTAAGGTGTGATAAGACCATACTCCCAAACCGCCGTCTTTGGGCAGACAGTACCCGCCAATGCCAGGTCCCGGAAATATGATGTTCGAGTGCGTAGGCCTGATTTTGATTGCCTCAATCACTTTCAGGAGATCAACACCGTTGCGTTCTGAGAAGACACTCCATTCATCGAGAAAGGCTAAAATTGAAGCACGGTAGGAGTTTTCGACGATTTTACAAGTCTCGCTTTCAATCGGGCGATCCAGCACGGTTAACGGAAACTCATCTACATTCAGTATTTCACTGAGAAATGCAGTTACCCTTTGGCGCGCTTCAGCGTTGATCCCACTGCATACCCGCCAAAAATCTCGAATCGAGGCCACGTATTCACGCCCCGGCATCACGCGCTCAAAGGAATGTGCCAGAAGCGGTTCAACATCACCAAAGCCGCGTTTCTGGAAGGCTTTTTTGACGATGGGGTAGGCAATATACTCGGTAGTGCCCGGCGGGACGGTGGTTTCGATCAATACCAGGCATTCCGGTTTGATTTTTTCGCTGATGATCCTGAGGCTGTCTTCTAAGGCCGCGATGTCCGCATAACCCTGTCTGACATTGCCGAAAGTTTCCTTGTGATAGTCGCATTGGACATCCACCACCACCACATCCGCCAGCGATAGCACGTCATAGGTATAGGTTGCCATTAGCGTTTCTTTTTCTTTTACACAACGCTGGATTAACGGTGCTACCTCAGGATCTTCAGCCTCGACCGGTGCAATGCCACGATTCAAATAATGAATTTTCCAAAAAGACCGCGTCGATGGGCGCTGCATTCCGATGACAAATTTGGTTGGATTCCCTGTCCCAGGATCAACCGAATCAGCGACCACACCAGCCATTACCGAACCGACAAATCCAACGCCCATAACAACGACGATTTCCCGGCCTTTTAGGCGTTGATTTTTGACTAGTTTTTGGATCTTTTGGAATTCTGCAGCATAGTCACCTTCCGAGGGCAGAGGGAATTTTTCCCCGGCCGGACATGTTGAATAACTGGACTGTGTATTTGCCATTTATAAATCCCCCCAGGATTGAAAATTGGTTTAAATTTAACTGGTTATGTAAAAAGCCTAAGTTAGCAGCGAATAGAATACGGCGGATGCGGCTTGCAGCCGCGGCATTTGATATCGCGGCTGAAAGCCGCTCCCACACTAATTCTACTTGTTCTCTCTATATACCCAGATAAATTTATTTCAAAGTGCAGGGAAAAATTTCTTTTTTTGCCTTTTGCTTAAGCCTGACCGCTTTCAATAAAGCATCATACTCGACTTAATTTAAAGTGCCCCTGATTTTCAGCCCGAAAAGACAGCTCCGCCTGGTGGGTTACACCGAATTGTAACCGGCAGCCCCCATATATAGTAGTTGAAAGATAGGCATTGACCATATTTTGTGTCCTATGTCAAGTTCTAAACTGACAATGAATGATATTTATTCAATAAATTCAAATACTCGGAAGGATTTAATCGACAAAATTTGAAAAACTTTATCAAATCTAAAAAAATACCTTTAATATTCAATAAGTTATTAAATTTCAAAATCACTAATTTATTTGAACCACTAATTCAGGGGGAATTCCCCTTTGGGCAAGTTTTTGTATGATGGTACCTCTTGAATTAACGGAGGTGACGATGATTCTATCATATGAAATCGTTTCAAGATGCGCGGGATCCGTCACGCGGATTTTCATAAAACGAACGTCAATTTTCTCATCATCTACTATTGCTATGAGCTGCAATGTCGTTTGCTGTAAAGAAATATAGGCGATTTCGGCTAGATCGCCCGCGCCGTAGAATACAAGGTTTGTAATATCCTGATTTTCCAGTTCAGCATACAGGTTCCGTAGCTTTTGGCGGGCCTCTTTATAAAATTGGTATGACTGCTGGACGTATACGTAGGTCAAGCGCGATTTTTCGGCCGCACCGCGCGGAGTAAGGATATATTTGATTCGCTGTTTTGGAAGTGTTGAAATTTTGACGAAACCTTTTTTAACCAGCCTTTTGATAAACGAGTTCACCAATCCGAGAGATATATTGAGTTCACCGGCTAAATCTCTCTGGCTGGGAGACTTATCATCGTCAACCTTTTCAAAAATTTTCAAGGTCCGGATGTCTTTGGGATCCATGGAATTACAATGGATATAAGGTATACGGTAGAAGTTGTGGGGTATAAAACGTTGGGTGTAGGGTGTTAGGTGTAGTGTCTGAGGTTTAGTCTAATGAGTTGATGAGTTCGTGAGCTCGTGAGTTGATGAGCTCGTGAGTTCGTAAGTTGATGAGCTCGTGAGTTCGTGAGTTGATGAGTTCGTGAGCTCGTAAGCTGTTAATACATGGCAATTTGCAAGCTTATCAGCTTACCAACTTAAGAGCTAATAGCGCTTCCGACTTATTCGGAAGCGCTATTCATAGCTCCGCCCGGTCAGTTACATAAGAGTACTTTAAGCAACTCATCCAGGTGCGTATAAGGAAAAATTAGGTATGTGTTGATGTTCAATATATGAACAAAGACTCAATTGAACAAAAAACAACGTATGTGTCAAGTAAATAGTTGTTATTTTTTGGTTAAAATAGTCAAATAATCTAAAATGTTGTAAAAATGCATAATCGTATATCATTGCATGTCCCTGCCAAGCCGGATCTAAAAAGTACGTATTAATCACGATAATGCGACAAAACGAAAATATGAAAAAAACGAGATAAATTTCCTGTTTTCGTGATGAAAATGTTTGGACATAACATCCAAAAACTAGCAACTAAGATAATAAGATAGACTGGTTTCCCCGTCCCGAACGATGCCCAGGGAAAACCATAACGGTTGCACGGTTGTCCACAAGTGCCGGGCGGCAATTTTGGCAATTAACTACAACCATATTGTATTTTATTTCAATAAGTTATACTATTTTTCATAGTCATCCTATTTTTTTATTGTTGAAAGACCAGCCAAGTTATGATCTAATTCAGTGTAATTGCTGATTTAATTTGTGGACAGAAAGGTAATCCTGGCTATGGAACGTATCCTTATCATAGATGACGAGGAACAAATCCGGTCAATGCTCAGACTCATGCTTGAACGCGACGGTTACGAGGTAATTGAAGCACCGGATGGAATCGAGGGGATCAAAGCTTACCGCCAAAATCCGGCTGACTTGATTATCACCGACTTGATTATGCCGAATAAAGACGGGATTGGAATGATCATCGAATTGCAAAAAGAATTCCCCGATGTAAAAATCATTGCAATGTCCGGGGGCGGGCTGAATAAGCCTGAAGGGTATCTGAAAGGGGCTAAAAAACTAGGTGCTGCCTGTACGCTCACCAAACCGATTGATCGCGCCAAAATGCTGCGAGCAGTTAAAAATACGATTAAAGGTAACACAGCCGAGCTTGAAGAGTTCCAAGTTGAAGCGGAATAATTGATTCGTTTTATGTTTAAATTTTACACCTGAACGCCCAAGTTATCTCCGCATAAAATATAGCGCATGCGACTTGACGCCGCGGCATTTGAAATCGCGGCTACAAGCCGCTCCCACACTCATGCTACCTGCTCTTTCCGTATAATCAGATAATATTGTGACCTTAGCCATCGATCCTCCCAAAAGCTCGGCGGCCTTAGTGCCTCTGCGGTAACTTTGAATTTGAATATCGAATCCAATCCGCGAGACCCTCATCCACTAAAATCGAACTGTGTTTTCAGCAGCTGCCGGGTTTTTGAGCTGACTTCCAGGGTTGCCAATTCATCGGACGATATCCAGCGCGCCGCGGAGGCATCATCCCCGGCCCGCGGTTCTCCCCGTATATAATCAGCAGTCAGATCAACTATGACGTAATGAAAACGGATACGACCCCGTGAATCCCGATCAATGACATCAAACGTGTACACCGGTACCCGTGCTCGAATGGCGATTCCGGTTTCTTCCAAAATTTCCCGTTCAGCCGCTTCCTGCAAAGTTTCACCGATCTCCACCCTGCCACCCGGAATCGCCCACAGATTGTCGGCCGGCGGCTTGCCCCTGCGAACCAGCAGGATTTTGTTGTCTTTGAATACGATGGCACCGACGGCGACACGCGGCAGGTCGGGATACGAGCCATCGGTTTCGGGCGTTGAATTTAGCAATAGTTTATATATCCTCCCGAAATAAGGAGCGCTTCGCTCGATGAGCGTTTAACTCGAAGAGCGCTGCGTTTGATGAGCGTTTTACTCGAAGAGCGCTTCGCTTGAGGAGCGCTGCGCTTGAGGAGCGTTTCACTCGAGGAGCGCTGCGCTTGAGGAGCGCTGCGCTTGAGGAGCGTTTCACTCGAGGAGCGCTTCGCTTGAGGAGCGCTGCGCTAGAGGCAAAAGCTGGCAACGGATAATACTGCCCTATCATTGATAGAGAGAGAAAATAGTCTTTATTTACTAAAACGAGCTGCGAAATATGTTTCTCCAGACTTCCGCATTGCTGATTCTAATCCCTCCTACCCTCTGTCAGTAATCTATCTTCAATCTTTTAAGCTATCCTCCCTGCCCCACGCCATTATTTCCGGCAAGCGAAGCGCTCGTTAAGTGGAACGCTCCTCAAGCGTAGCGCTCCATTTATCATTTCCCAACTTCACACCTTCTCAACTTCCCACCTTCTATTTTTCCGACTTTGTCTCGCCTGCCGTTCGACGGGCTCAGGCCCCGAGCTAGTCGAGGGGAGCTCGTCGAAGGCCGAATTCCCCCTTCCCACTTCAAATTACTCCCCATAGGCGATGCGATAGATCACACCGGCGCGGTCATCGGATACCAGCAGGGAACCGTCTTTCATCACGAGAATATCCACCGGCCTGCCCCAGGCTTTGTTTCCCTGCAGCCAGCCTTGCGCAAACACTTCATACTTCAGCGGCTGGTGCTTTGACGCATCAACCAGGGTTATGCGATAGCCGATCGGTATACTGCGATTCCAGGATCCGTGTTCGGCGATGAAAATTTGATTTTTATATGATGTGGGAAACTGTTTGCCGGTATAAAACTTCATGCCCAGCGGTGCTACATGAGCGCCTAATTTGACAGCCGGCGGGCTGAAATCACTACAGCTGATTTGAGCACCGTATTCGGGATCCGGCACATCGCCGGCATGGCAATATGGAAAACCGAAATTCAGTCCTGCCTTTGGGGCATGATGCAGTGTGTCCGGCGGCAAATCATCCCCCATCCAGTCGCGACCATTATTGGTAAACCATAAATCGCCGGTTGCCGGATGCCAGTCGAATCCCACCGTATTTCGCACACCGTGAGTGTAAATCTCCAGCCGGCTGCCATCAGGCCTCATTCGCATAATCGAAGCATAACGTTGATCTTTACGTTTACAGACATTACACGGAGCCCCTACGGGAATATAAAGCCGATCATCCGGTCCGAAGGCAATGTACTTCCAGCCGTGATGCTGATCCTTCGGAAACGTATCGTTAATTACCACCGGATTGGGCGGAGTCCGTAAGAATTGTTCAATATTGTCATAGCGCAAAATCCGGTTTACTTCAGCTACATATAGTGCCCCATCGCGAAAGGCCACACCATTGGGCATATTCAATCCCTCGGCAATGGTAATTATGTCGTCAGCGATATGATCCCTGTTCAAATCCAGGACGGCATAAACTTTGCCGGCCTGACGACTGCCCACAAAGATAGTCCCCTGGGGACTCATCGCCATGGATCTGGCATTGGGCACCGGGCTCGCGAAAAGCCGGATTTTGAATCCCGGCGGCAGCTGAATACGATCCAGCTGCAGCCCCCGGGTGGTGCCGGCAGCGTGGCAGGCGGTGACAAAAGAAAATAAAACGAGAACTATAAACAGTGGCCTTAAACGGCACATTTCAGTCGAATTCATCTTAGACTGCCTTTATGGAGTGCTTGACACCCGACATTGATTGCCGTATTGTCCGACGCAAAAATAGAATCTGGACCGGATGTGTAATAGTATGAAATTGACATCAAAGCTACCAAATTTAAGCCTTACCATATTCTCGGAAATGACTCAACTCGCCGATACACACGGGGCCATCAATTTGTCCCAGGGCTTTCCGGACTATGCCGTTCCCGCTGAACTCCCCGCCCTGGTCGCCAAATACATGCAGCAGGGCCATAACCAGTATGCACCCATGTTGGGTGTACAATCTCTGCGCGAACAAATTGCAGTTAAAGTGCTGGATCTATATGGCGCGCATTATGATCCGGCAAGCGAAATCACCGTTACCTCCGGTGCAACCGAAGCCCTGTTTGCCGCAATTACGGCGGTCGTGCGGACGGGCGACGAAGTCATGGTCCTGGAACCGGCTTACGATTCATACACCCCGGTTATATCGCTGTGCGGCGGTGTACCGGTATATGTTCAAATGGAATTTCCGGACTATCATATAGCCTGGCAAGAGGTCCGCGATGCCATAACGGACAGAACCCGGGCGATTATATTAAACTCACCCCACAATCCCACCGGCGCCGTGTTAACCCGGGAGGACATAGCCAGTTTGACCGAGATTGTGCAGGATACAAACATCGTCATAATCAGCGACGAAGTGTATGAGCACATCATATTCGACCATTGCACTCACCAGAGCATGGCCAGCTATCCGCAGCTGGCAGCAAGAAGCTTTGTCATCAGCTCCTTTGGCAAAACCTACCATGCCACGGGTTGGAAAATCGGCTATTGCCTGGCTCCCGTCGATTTGTCCAAAGAAATCCAAAAGATTCACCAGTATCTCACTTTTGCCTCCAATACACCCGTGCAGCATGCCTTTGCTGAATATATGCAGAAAAAAGAAGTTTACCTGGGGTTGCCTGAATTCTACCAGCAAAAACGCGACAAATTCTTGGAGGCTATACGGGAATCTCGGTTCAAGGCGCTGCCCTGCAAAGGCACATATTTTCAAATGCTGGATTACTCGGAGATCACCGCCGAACCCGATCTCGAATTTGCCAGACGGCTGACTGCCGATTTTGGCGTCGCAGCCATTCCGCCCTCGGTGTTTTATCACCGCAAAATGGATTATAAAGTCCTGCGATTCTGTTTTGCAAAAAAGGATGAAACCCTGCAGCAGGCAGGAGAAAAGCTGTGCAGGGTTTAGCGGAAAGCTCAAACCGCTAGTATCGTAGAAATATTGCCAGACAGGAGTTATTTGAGCTGTAGTGCACAGCGTAATTTGTTTGTTGTAGGTTGTCCGTTGCCGGTTGTCCGATTTGGGTACCCATGAAACCCTTGGGACGGGATTGTTTCCTTATAATTAGGCCGTGCTCTTTTAAATCACAACGAACAACTGACAACCGACAACTTACAACGGCTTTTCATTCAGCCAATACGGATTAATCATATCTTCAAAGATGGTCATGGCCGCCTCTGCGCCCTGACCCGAGGCGGTGACGATCTGCTTGTAGCCGCCTTCAACATCGCCCGCAGAATAAATACCAGGTACATTGGTACGATGTTTGCCGTCATGTTGGATATAGCCGTCCTCATTGATATCCAAACCCATCATTTCTGCGAGTTCGACAGCCGGCGTATACCCGATGGCGACAAACACGCCGTCGGTTTTAAGGACAGACGTTTCACCTGATTTATTGTTGACGATCTTGATTTCTTCAACTCGGTGTTCGCCGTTGATTTCCTTTATCTCGGTATCCCAGAGCACCGGAATATTATTGTCGCTAAGCTGTTTGGCAAGAAAATCCTGCGCCCTTAATTTGTCCCTGCGGTGAATCAAGGTCACGTCGACGCCCATATGAAACAAGTGAAGTGCTTCGGTAACGGCACTGTTGCCACCGCCGACCATCACCACTTTTTTCCCTTTGAACAGCGGGCCGTCGCAGGTGCTGCAGTAGCTGACGCCCCTTCCGGAAAGCCGCGATTCACCGGGTATGCCCAGATGACGATGGATGGCACCGGTCGATAACAGCACGGACTTTGTCAAAAATTTCCGGCGACTGGTCAATACGGTTATTGGATTATCGATTTCCACGTTAACCACAGCTTCTCCCTGGAAGATCTGGACATACTGCAGGGCATGGCTCACCATAATATCCACCAGAGTTTTGCCGCCAACCGAGGTAAATCCCGGGTAATTTTCAACAATCGGAGTTGTTGCAACCTGCCCGCCAAGGGCTTCGCGTTCCACTACCGCCGTTCGCAACCCGCTGCGGACGGCATAAATTCCGGCCGACAAACCGGCAGGTCCCCCACCGATGATAACCAGGTCCGTTTCCACCACCTCGGCATTGCTGTCCGGTATAAAAATAGTCTGGGGCTCCAATTTTTGCAGTGATGAAACAAAGACTTCTTCGGTTTGGGCACCCTGCCCGATGAGAATATCGTTGGCAAAAGCCTGGGGCACGCTTTGAGCGGCATATTGATTGGCCAGCTCCGGTTCACACTGGATGTCGATGATTTCCAGGGAAACCATATCGGGCATCTCGATGGCCGCTTTCACGGCATTGACCGCTTCCTGGGGGCAATAGGGACACGTCGGGCTGACGAATACTTTGATATTTCTGGGGGAATCGATTTTTTTGACGACATTGAGAGACTGGTCACTGAGATGGCTTTGGCCCACTCCAACCAGAATCAATGTCTCCAGTAGAGTTCGGGCCTCCTCACCCATGGGGGCACCAAGCCATCGAATAGAATACCGTTCCGGTGCAATCAGCAGGGTGGGCGAGCTCGTAATATTGTATTTTTGGGCCAGTTCATGGTCCAAATGATGCTCCCGTATAGTTATCTTGTCGCTAAGCTCTCTAAAAGCCCTGATAACCTGACGATTGGCCTGGGTGAAGGCATCCTCCTGGCCCTCGGCCGTGAAAAGCAAGAGCGGGATATCATTTGGCAGTTGCTCAAATGTCTGTTTTAGCTGGTTCAGGTAAGCTTGACTGGCCATGTCACTTTGGGGGGCCTCTGTATCTACTGTGTCTTGCATATTAATCGCTCCTTGTGCTGCGGTTCTATGACTTAATATTCGAAACTCGCATGAAAATTGGCAATTTGTCAGGTAAATATTGCCTAACAACATTTTGTCTATAATTCGGATCACGTTAGCTATAGCAGTTGCTGGCGGATCCCGAATAATTCAGTCAACTACTTTAAGTCCGAGATCACCAAGTGTCAACTCACATTGTACGCATACTGATAAGGTAAGAGCTCGATTAAACAAATTGGTTACAACGATGGCATATTCCTCGGTACTGGATGCTGGATACTGGATACTGGATGCTGGATGTTGGATACTGGATGCTGGATACTGGATGCTGGATGCTGGATGCTGGATGCTGGATGCTGGATGCTGGATACTGGATGCTGGATACTGGATGCTGGATGCTGGATTCTGGATGCTGGATTCTGGATGCTGGATACTGGATGCTGGATGCTGGATGCTGGATTGAAATGGATAATTGGTTAATGGCATAGGGTGTAAGGTATAAGGGGGAAGGCATTCGGTATTCGGCGTTCGGTGATGGAATTCTGTCATCTGAAGTCTGTCTTCTGACCTCTGTCCTATGACATCTGGTTGAGATGCTGGATACTGGATACCTGATACTTGATACTGGATACCTGATACCGGATGTCTGATACCGGATGCCGCATACCGGATATCGGATACCGGGCTTAAGCCAAGCGAGAAAGACGGGAACGTGAGAAGCTGAGAAATTAAGAAGATGAGAAATGGTGTTAGGTGGGCGGTGTAAAGTATAAGGTATAAGGTGGAAGGTATAAGGTGGAAGGCATTAGGTCAACGGTTCAAGGTCCAGATCACCGGTTTTCTTACTTGGGACCGTGCGGAGCGTGGCACAGACTCTGGGTTTCGGAATCTGAGGGTATAAGGCTAAAAGCACATTGCTCATGGACAAAAAAAACCGCTTTGGGTTGGAATTTTTATCCAGTACTCCATCACTCCAATACTCCATCACTCCAATTTTTTTTTTCCATCAGTGCTTGCGCAATATCGAAATCTTCTTTATTGGTAATTTTGATGTTGCTCCGGCTGCCGCTGACTATTTTGACCGCACCTCCCATCCGTTCCACCAACGAGGCATCATCAGTGCCCTGGAAATCGTCCAGGCGGGCCTGGTCATGGGCCTTTTTGATTAAATCATAACGAAATACCTGGGGGGTTTGGGCCAGCCAAATGGTATTGCGGGGGATTGTGGCGACAATGTTTCCCGACTTATCGACCTGCTTTAAGGTATCATAGGCCGGAATCCCCAGGATGCAGGCGCCGAATTTGCCGGCACCCTCGACACAGGCGCCTATTTGATCTTTTTGCACGAAGGGACGCACCCCGTCATGAATAATGACGATGCTGCAGTCCGCCTCGATTTGCTGCAGCCCTCTGTAAACAGACTCCTGGCGTCGCTCACCGCCGGCAACCAACTTGACGTTGCGAACGCCGTCAATTTCAGATAGAACGTTTTCGCGGCAATAATCAAAATCGTCTTGCGGTACAACCAGATAAATGTGGTCGACGAAATCGCATTCGCCAAAGGCCATCAAGGTATGAGCCAGTATAGGACGCCCCGCCAGCGGCAGATACTGTTTACGCAAGGGCTCCTGCATCCGGAACCCTTTTCCGGCGGCGACGATGATTGCAGCGACCATATTGATGCTCCTGACCCGCCATTTTTCGATGAGGAAAAATTAACTTTGTTATAACGGCTCTATTTTCAACTGTCTGTGGATTGTTGTCTGTTGTCAGTTGTCAAAAGAAGATCGCGATCTAATCATTTGCGGAAAACTCCCAACAGAGTAATTGTTACTACGCTCTTAATCGACATTTGAAAGAATACGTGCAAAAATAAGGCACAGGTGTCGTCCGTAACGGACAACCGGCAACGAACCACGGACAACTTGCATGTCAAGATCGACTACCTTATAAACATAAATCCGATGCCATGGCGGATGTGTCCAAATGTAGCCCAATCCCTACGTCAAGTACTTCAACTCCACCGGCAGCGGTACGCCCTTGCCCATGGTGTCTTCGCCGTAGTTGACACCGGCCAGGGTTTCGATATCTTTAAGCGTTCTGGTATCCCCCTCGAAAATCACCTCGGTAACGTTTTCTTTTTGAATCTTGCCGCCCGCCCACTGAATATCCAGCACGCTACTGGCATCAAAGCGGTCTTCACCAACACATAATTCCACCTGGCCGCCATAGTGTTGGACAATTTTAGCAACCAGCAAACTGGGCCGGGCATGAAATCCGAGCTTTTGCGGAATACCGACTTTGATTTTAGACCGCTCGATGTTTTCATTGAGTATTTCGCCGGCCAGTTCCTGTCCGGTCGTCAAAAAGTGGCAGGCATAAAACAGGCCGTAATTGATGGTTCGTTCTAGCAGAATTGTCGGATCCACCAGAGAGGCCAACCGCTCTTGTACCATCTTGTAGGTGTTTTTGTAACCGGCCTGGTGCAGGTGCCGTTCATAAAAATGAAGCAATCGCCCGACCATCTGCAGCAAATGGAACACCACTGAAAAAAATCCGCGCAGCTGCTTTAATTTGCGGTTGCCGAAACGAAACCCACCATGAATAACATAGGTATCGAAAGAAGACTGCAGATTATGCAGCAGCATTTCATAGCGCCTGATTTCCACTTCGTTGACCTTATCTGGCACGATGGTCTCAAGTTCCTCTTTGTCATAGGGTTCATAGAATTTAAGCTGATCGAAATCTTTGGTAATATTGAGAAATTCACTGGCGATTTTAACGATATTTTTTTTCTGCAAATCCTTATCTTGATCATCAATATCATAATGAAGCAGATCGATGGTGGTGGTGCTGGGAAACTCGTCAGTCCGAAAGTGTTCCTGCGGGATCGGGATATTGCGCAGCCGGGCCTCTTCGACGATGGCCGGTGCCATATTTATCAGTGCCTTGGTTAAAAAATCCAGGGTCACTTCCCCTTCTTTTTGAAAATCACCGTATTCCGGCAGATCATAGAATAAAAGGCGGTTCGACAAATGTTTTTGAAAGTTTGCCCCCAGACTCAGATGCCGCACGGCCGCCGAAAGTTCGCGATAATAGTACCAGCTTTTGTTATTCTTGGCCCCGTGATAATCCAAAAAGTCCTCGAGCAGCATGGAAGTGGAGATAAGCTTCGAGTAAAGCATTTTGGTAAACGTATCACTGGGATTTTGTGCACCGGATAAATAGACACAGCATTTCAGATAATCATGGGAAAAAAAACGCACTTTCCTCTCAAAAGGGGTCAAGTTGGTGGTTTGGGTATCATCCATAGGTTGCAATCGATATTGAGGTTCAGAGGTTCAAGGTTCTGGGTTCAGAGGTTCAAGGTTCCGGGTTCAGAGGTTCAAGGTTCTGGGTTCAGAGGTTCAACGTTCTGGGTTCAGAGGTTCAAGGTTATGGGTTCAAAGGTTCAACGTTCTGGGTTCAAAGGTTCAGCGCTCTATGCCCTTACGCTCTTTTTACCGGCAAGATGTTGATAGGGATTGAAGGCAATGTACTTGTAAAGCAACTCTCGAGAGACATTGTCCTCGTACTCGTCCTCGATCCGATTGGAGTATCCAATAATTCAGCCCAACGCTTTGCGGCGAATAACGAATGCCGAATGCCGAACACCGAACGCCGTTCCCTTACACCTTACACCCTATACCATTAACCATTTTAATCCAGCATCCAGCATCCAGTATCCAGCATCCAGTATCCAGTATCCAGCATCCAGCATCCAGCATCAAGTATCCAGCATCCAGCATCCAGTATCCAGCATCCAGTATCCAGCATCAAGTATCCAGTATCCAGCATCCAGCATCCAGTATCCAGCATCCAGTATCCAGCATCCAGTATCCAGCATCCAGTATCCAGCATCAAGTATCCAGCATCCAGAAATAACGGCCGGAGCAGCCCGTAAGCCGAATTCTGTTCCCGGTTCCGGTTACCCTGAACCGGGCAACGATCATTCATCTATGGATGCCGGTTGCCCGACACCTCTTGCGACCTACCCGGAAGCTTGGACGGGCCGCCCTCAGACGCTTCCCTATTTGGTCTTGCACCGGGTGGGGTTTACCGAGCTTCCCCGGTCACCCGGGGAACTGGTGCGCTCTTACCGCACCATTTCACCCTTACCCGGCATCAAACCGGACGGTTGGATGCCGGGCGGTATACTTTCTGTTGCACTTTCCTTCGTGTTGCCACGACTTCACGTTATGAAGCACCCTGCCCTGCGGTGTTCGGACTTTCCTCCGGATCTGCATGGCAAACCCGGCGATCGTTTGGGCTACTCCGACCGTTCTTCCTGATTTTCCCAATATATGATTCGAAAACAGCTGGGGCAATACTCCAATCTGTCACATCGCTGGAGTTCATTGTATACTTGAGGCGGAATATTCATGTTGCATCCCTGACAAACCGCATCTTTAACGGCGGCAATGGCCACCAAATTTCCCTGTTTTGCCTTTACCTGCTTAAAAATTTGCAGCAAACCCTCATCCAACTCAGCGGCGATGCCAATGCGCTTTTTCTCCAGGTCGACAAGGGTTTCCTCGCGTTGTTCGGCTTCCTTTTTAATAGACTCTTTTTCATGGTTGGTGTCATCAACAATGGCATTATAGTGCTGTTTACGGTTTTTAATTGCCGTTTCCGCCGTCTCGATTTTCTCCAATATCACCAGCATTTCGTCTTCCAAATCGGAATTTATGGCTTTGATATCGTCTATTTCTTTGAGGGAAGACTGATACTCTTTATTCGTTTTCACCGATCGCAGTTTTTCCTGGCTCTTTTGAATCTTGGCAAGGTTCATTTGAACATCGGCCTCAAGGGTCCGATATTGCTTATTTAACTCCTCGATTTCAGCCTCATCACCCTCAACACTGCGGATAAACGCCTCCAGTTCCCCCTCCAGCTTGCTGATTTGATCCGGTACCTTTTCCAGATAAGCTTTGAGCTTTCCGGTTTCAATTTCAATTTGCTGAACCTTTACCAGGGTGTCAATCTGTTGTTTTGTGACAGCAGTCATAGCAATACCGTAAATGGATCCTTTTCAATGTCACAGGCCCTGACAATCGGATTCAGATTTGAATCAGCGAAAATGCGGCTGATTCTTCCAGCCAGTGCATCGACGATTAAGTGTTCTGAAGCAAAATGACCGATATCGATCAGTCCAAGATTCGCGGCTTCAACATCCCGGGCATCATGGTAGCGCAAATCACCGGAAATAAAGGCCTGGGCCCCGGAAGCGATAAAATTCGCCAAAAGGCTGGCCCCGCTGCCACTGCAAATTGCAACTTTTGTTACGGCTAAGGCCGGGTCACCGGCTAGCTTCAAATATCGAAGCTTGAGTAGGTTCTTAATTTTGAGCGCCAGGGATTTTAAATCCATCTCCGAATCCAGCAGCCCGACCCGCCCGATGCCGGCCCTTTGACCGGACGCTGACGACGGACCGGCATCCGGGCGGATCTGTCGACCGGAGTCAAATTCCGCCAACGGCTGAAGATCGTGCAGCCCGATCCGACCGGCAAGGATATCATTGATTCCACCCAGTGCGCTGTCCAGATTGGTGTGGGCCGAAAATATGGCCAGATGATGCCGGACGGCAAGGCTTAAAATGGATCCTACTGCGGAGTGAAAATCCAGGGACAGCAGCGGTTTGAATATTAGCGGGTGATGGGTGATCAACAGGTCGACGTTTTGACGGCAGGCAGCCTGCACAACCTGGTAGGTCGGGTCCAACGCGATCCAGACGGTTTTGACCGCACGCTTCGTATCTCCCACCTGCAGTCCGACATTATCCCAAGCTTCGGCCATAGATTGGGGTGCCAGATTTTCCAGCACATCGATTATGTCGGATACTTTCGGGTACACGGTTTCATCACCGCCTGATTCAAACGAACGCCGCCTCCGGCCAGAAAAACGGCCATTCTGATCACATAAAAACTATAGAATATGAAAGAAAAAGAGGAATGGATTCTTATTCAATAAAAATTAATTGGACAGGATCAACAGGATGGTTAGGATAATGCGGCCTTCGGCCGAAAGGTCCCTCGCCGCAGGCGAAAAAAATTCCTGATAATCCTGTTGATCCTGTCTAAATAAACGTAATAAAAATCGAATCCATTCCACAGCTCTTAAACTATTTGAAGTTTCATAAGAGATTCTCAACATCCCCTCAGTGGCTGATTTTAGCAGTCAAAAATAACTGCGGAACTGCGGAGAAAAAAAAGCGCGGTTCCCCGTAAGCCCGCGCCCTTACGCTAAATCGTTTTGGTCAATTCCGACTCCGCCTGAGGCGGGGAATGGACAATTGGGTATACAACCTCAAATCCAAAAATTAAATCAAATTAAAATTGGAGTGGGCCCACCTGGGATCGAACCAGGGACCTACCGGTTATGAGCCGGTGGCTCTGCCAGCTGAGCTATGGGCCCGTTTGTACTTTGGTTAATAATTTCGTGACTTTTGTAGCAGAAAAATGATTAACAAATCAAGTTATATTAAGGGTAATAAATCCGAAATGCGAATATCGAAATTCGTATTTCCGGCTTGCCGGATTAGGTATCGATAAAGTTTTTTAATTTTCGGCTGCGGGTGGGATGCCTTAACTTTCTCAATGCTTTGGCCTCGATCTGCCGGATTCGCTCACGGGTGACGGCAAAATCTTGTCCGACTTCTTCCAGGGTGTGATCCGCCTTCTCACCGATACCGAAACGCATCCGGAGTACTTTTTCCTCCCGCGGCGTCAGCGTTGCCAGGACTTTGCGCGTTTGTTCGGCAAGATTCATATTGACGGCCGCGTCGGAGGGCAGCATAAATTTTTTATCTTCAATAAAGTCACCCAAATGACTGTCTTCTTCTTCACCGATCGGGGTCTCCAGCGATATGGGTTCTCGGGCAATTTTGAGAACTTTGCGAACTTTTTCCAGCGGAATTTCCATTTTCTCAGCGATTTCCTCCGGGGTCGGTTCACGCCCCTGCTCCTGCACGAGGTAGCGGGAAGTTCGGATGAGTTTATTGATCGTCTCAATCATGTGGACGGGGATGCGAATGGTTCGGGCCTGGTCCGCAATGGCCCGGGTGATGGCCTGCCGAATCCACCAGGTCGCGTAGGTGCTGAACTTGTATCCGCGGCGATATTCGAATTTATCAGCCGCTTTCATCAACCCGATATTGCCTTCCTGGATTAAATCCAAAAACTGCAGTCCCCGGTTGGTATATTTTTTGGCTATACTGACGACCAGACGCAGGTTCGCTTTTGTGAGTTCGCTTTTGGCCAGTTTTGCCCTGAAGCGCCCTTCATCGACATTGGTCATAATCTTATTCAAAGAGCGCAGGTTGGCCTTGATTTCCAATTCTTTGGCGTCTATTTCTTCCTGGCCGTTTTTCAGCTCGCTGTAAAACATGCCCAATTCATCTTTTCTGATCTTGCTTTTTCCGCCGGCCCATTTCACAAATTTGGTTTTAGAATTCAGGTTTTCAAGGAGTTCTTTTACGGATACATCGAGTCTGTCGGCGATTTCGCCCGATCTTCTGATCTTGGCATCAAACCAGCCGATTTGATGCCAGATTTTATTTTCGATGTCATCAATGACGCTGGATTCCAGACGCCAATCTTTGAGCAACTCAAATATCTTATTGGCACGCCGGGCGATACTTTTCTTTACTTTTCGCCGCTTATCAGCATCGATTTTTCGGCCGAACAACTTTTCCCGGAATGCTTTATTTTCTTCATGCAATTTCTTAATGCCGCGAATCGTTTCCAGGAATTTTTCGGTTTGGACAATTTCATCGGCATAGGTGTCGCCCTCGTCAACGTCTCTCAGGACATACTTGGGGCGCAAAGCTCCATCTTCGATATCCCCGCCCAGGGCAATGATCGACTCCACCCCGACGGTGCTTTCCAGCAGTGCACGCAGAACCTCCTGCTCACCGGCCTCTATTTTTTTTGCAATCTCAACCTCGCCTTCCCGGCTCAGCAGAGTGACGAGGCCCATTTCGCGCAGATACATTTTAACCGGATCGGTTACTGTACCAAAATCGGATGATGCCACACCTTTGGCTACCGTTTTTTTCTCTTTTGCCTTTTTGAGTTTGACAACTTTTTTCTGATGTTTTTCTTCAATGATTTCGATGTTATTGGCATAAAACAACATCAGCGTCTCGTCAATTTGCTCGGGAAAAAGCATGTCTTCCGGCAGCAGTTCATTAATTTCATCGTAGGTCAAATAGCCCTGTTTTTTGCCCTTGGCCAGCAGCGATTTGATAGCCTTCGGGGTTGTCTTTTTCTTGCTGGTTTTGGATTCGGCGCTTTTTTTGGTCACGACATTCTTCGCAGTCTTTTTGGCGGTTTTCTTCTTAGCAGCATCTTTTTTGGTGGATTCTTTCGTCAGCGTCTTTTTACTGCTCTCTTTTTTTTCAGCAGATTTCCTGGCCATAAAATCTTGCCTCCCGAACACCTCAATGTATCAGCCGCAAACAATAATGCTTTAATCAGTTATATCATGGCCCCAGACCATCGCGGGTGATGGAAAGCAGGGCTCGCGGTAAACGATTAAATGTTTACGTTCAGTTAGACTAGCCTATTGGGTGGGAACACCCCCGACGTTATTTTTCACTTAAGATGGCCATTTTTTGCTTTTCACTGCGCTCGGCCATTTTTTGCTTTTTATTCAGCAACGACAGCAACAGAATATGATCATTGCTTTTTTCAGCCGCCTTGATCTGTTCTTCCAGCAAACTGCCACTGCGCAATTTCTGCCGGGTATCGACAAACTTGCCCAGCAGTCTAAGGCAGCCTTTTTTGTTCCAGGCTTCATCCTTTATCGCCAAGGAGGCGATGATTGTTTGCTGCGCTTCGATCTCAATTCGTGAAACCAACTCCGAAACCTGGTCTGCAGTTGTCGGATTGAATTTCAAAATCTTATTCCCGATTGATTTGAGTTCATCGTCTTCAAAGTATTTCAGTACATTTAATCTGCTTATCTCAGGTAAAATATCCGGATATTGCAGCATCATGGCAATAATCTGCCGCTCAAAGCGAATTCCGCTATGGCCCCCGGAAAGCGCTTGAGTTCCAGGGCCGGTTGCCGATGGTTCTGTATTGGGCAATGCGTTTGGGCGTTCCGGTGTACCGGGCTGACCGGCAATTGCCGGGGCCTGCGGTTGCCGGTCGGCGACAGCCCGGATACGCTCCAGTACAGCAGACTCTGCAATGCCGATTCGTTCGGCAAGCTGCTGGATGTAAATCGCCTGTGCGATCCGGTCATTTATGGCAGCTATAGGCTCCTGTAATTCCGATATGACCCGTATTTTGCCCTCCGTCGTAAGGCCGTGTTTGCGTATCGCACATTCCATCAGAAACGTGATAATTCCCGGTGATTCCGACGCTGCCTTCAGAAACGCTTCGGGTCCGCGCTCGAAAATGAATGAATCCGGATCATGCCCGGCCGGCAAGACCAGGATATGGGTATCGGCCTTGTCCTCGCGGAACACATCTTCTCTGCGAAAATCCACATGTTCTTTCCAGAAGGTGGCAATGCACCGTTGGGCCGACCGTATGCCCGCCTCATCAGAGTCATAGACCAGGATCATCCGCCGGGCATAGCGTGTCAGCAGCTTCACGTGATCCGCGGTCAAGGCGGTTCCCAGGGTTGCCACCGAATTCTCAATACCGTGCTGATGAAGTGCAATTAAATCCAGATACCCTTCAACGATAAACACCGTACCCGCAGCCCGGCATTTGTCTTTGGCCCGGTGGATACCGTATAGCGACCGGCTCTTGTTGTATAATGCTGTTTCCGGAGAATTTAAATATTTCGGCAGCGCGTCATCCAGCACACGCCCGCCAAAACCAACCACCTGTGTATTCACATCAAATATCGGGAAAATAACCCGATTGCGAAACCGATCGTAGTGGCCGCTTCTATTTTTTCTGGGCAATATCAGGCCGCTCTTTTCGAGCAGCATAAGTGGTATCCGTTTATTCGAAAAGAATCTGAGCAGATGATCCCAACCATCGCGGGCATAGCCCAGCCTGAAGTCAACGATTGTTTTTTGGGATATTCCCCGCTCTGACAGATAAGATCTCGCCTTTTGCCCCGCATCGCTTTTTACCAGGGCTTCATGGTAAAAAGCCCCGGCTCGACGGTTGATATCGAGTAATTTTTCCCTTTCGCTGAGCTTTCTTTTCTGCTCCGGCGACAATGGCTTGTGCGGAATGTCGACACTATAGCGTTTGGCAAGGTGTCTGGCCGCTTCCGGGAATGAAAACCCTTCCTGTTTCATCAAAAAGCTGAAAACATTGCCCCCGGTACTGCACCCGAAACAATGGAAAATCTGTTTGTCCGGACTTACCGTAAATGATGGAGTTTTTTCGGAATGAAACGGACAAAGACCAATGTAGTTTTTACCCGCTTTTTTCAGGAGCACGGATTCTGAAACAACATCCACAATATCGGCTGCATTCTTGATTTCTGAAATTTTTTCTTCAGGAATAAAAATCGCCAATAACAGCATCCTCCATTGCTATGGAACAGGTGAGACAAACGTTAGCGGAAGGGTCTCAATGGGACGGCACTATGCCAACAGTAGTTAAATCAACTCCAGCTACCCAATATCTTACGTTTTTTCGATACAGATCCCATTAAATATTAGTTTAGGCCAAGATTCGAAACCGCCTGAGCTTAAACGAGAAATTTAATCCTAAGTGATCGATTTGTCAAGAAGTTTTTTTCATCCAACGCCGTCGGCCGGAGCTGACCCGGCCAGACTTAATGCTTCTTCAAAATCCAGGGTACCGCTGTACAGAGCCTTCCCGGTGATAACTCCGATGACTCCGGAAGTTTCAAGCGGCAAAAGGTTTTGGATATCCGTGATTGTTCCAACACCGCCGGATGCGACCACCGATATATCGATTGCTTCAGCAAGTTTACGAGTCTCATCAATGTTGGGCCCGCTCTGCATCCCATCGCGGTGGATGTCGGTAAAATTGATAGCGGCTATACCGCAGTTTTCAAAACGCTTGGCCAAATCGATGGCCTTGGTTGCGGTAGTCTCGGTCCAGCCTTCAATGGCCACCAGCCCGTTGCGGGCATCAATGCCGACGACCACCCGCTCCGGATACTGTTCAGCAATTCGTACCACCCAGGCCGGGTTTTTAATGGCCTCGGTCCCGACAATTATTTTTTGGACGCCCATGTCCAGAAAATAACGAGCCGTTTGTTCGTCCCGAATCCCGCCGCCCAATTGAATCGGAATATCAACGGTTTTTAAGATGCCCTTTACGGCATCTAGGTTTTGAGGTTTTTTATCAAAGGCACCGTCCAGATCAATCACATGAATCAATTCAGCCCCTGCCCGGGCCCATTTTTGGGCCATTGCGGCCGGGTCATTTGAAAAGACCGTTTCATCTTCCTTGCGACCCTGAAGGAGCCTGACGCATTTACCGTTTTTAATGTCTATTGCCGGAATGATAAGCATAGTATCTGCCATTCAAAAAGAATTCTTCGGAACAATGCCTAAAGTGATCTAAAATGTCTAAATTGCCTAAAATGGTGGTGTCGCTGCGCTCCTTCATTTTTACCAGGCGATGATGAAGTATGAAATACCATAAAAGTTTAAAGCTATACTTTAAGTTTTTGCACTAATAAAATCGACAGCATACCTCAAGTTTAGGCATTTTAGGCATTTTTCAATTTTAGGCAATTCTAGGGACCGCTATATCGGCAAAGTAATTTACTTTCTACCAAAAAATGAACGATGCAATCCAACATTGCCTACAATGCCCCTTTAGAAGATGGAACTCCGGTGGTTCTGCCGTCTACGGCGACGGCCTGATCCAGCGCCCTGGCGAACGCTTTGAAAATTGATTCAATCACATGGTGATCATTCTCGCCGTAGGCCACATTGATATGCAGATTCATACCGCCCCGGTTGACCAGAGCTCTGAAAAACTCCCTGGTTAAAGATGGATTGAGAGCAATCCCGTAATTTATGGATTCCGGGGTGTTGCAAACCAGAAAAGGCCGATTCGAGAGGTCAACGGTAACAGTTGCCAGTGCATCATCCATGGGAATGACGGCATGGCCGTAGCGCCGGATGCCCTTGCGTTCACCCAGCGCCTGGGAGATTGCATCACCCAGCACCAGCCCCACATCCTCGACGGTGTGATGCAAATCAACCTCTAAATCACCTTCTGCTTTCAATTTAAGGTCAAAAAAACCATGGACGGCAAACAGTGTCAGCATGTGATCGAGAAACCCAATGCCGCTGTCGATCTGCACCTGGCCCTTGCCATCCAGGGCCAAAGAGATCTGAATATCGGTTTCTTTGGTTTTTCGAATTACGTCGCCGGTTCTATTCATCATTGTCCTCAGGGTCCTATGTAGCCTTTGTTGGGATTTACTTGAACCAAATTTGTCTAAAAATATAAGCCATTTCCAGCAATAATCAATTAAATTACATGAATCGGGACATAAAAAATGGGTGGCCCACCAAAATTGATGAACCACCCGTGAAAGGAGGTCAGAATGAAGCACTTTGACGCACTTACTCTGAGATGGTTTACGAATAAACCATCAATTGTAAAGAACCCATTTAAGTGTTAATGGTTACAAAACATTATAGAGTTTTGAAATAATGTCAGGCCGCGCTCATTATTAGACTGTGCGGTAGCGAAGAATTAGTGGCTTTAATTTCCTATTATTTTGGTATATAATAAGCGCTCTGATTTTAACGAAACAATTTAATTCAATAATTTTAAAAGGATAAGTGGAGATGAGGGGGATCGAACCCCTGACCTCAGCGTTGCGAACGCTGCGCTCTCCCATCTGAGCTACATCCCCACATGAATGGATGACCTTCCATATCAAATCATATAATATGGGTCAATTGAAAAACGATCAGGAGAATGCAAATGCAATATAAAGTAAAACTCAGCGATGCCCCCAAAGGATTCACAGCGGACCAGGACAAAATAGTCCCACCGCAGGAAACCGTCAGGCGTTTCTACGATAAATTAAAAAAAATTGATTTGGATATTCTAAAAAGCACGATCCGCATCGACAACGGCCGCCTGGACATTCCGGTCTATTTCAGCACCTGCGGTGCAGATGCCGTAGAGGTCATCGGCACCAAAAAACAAATGGGAAAAGGCGGCACCCCTGAACAGGCTGAAGCCAGCGCAGTGATGGAATTGGCCGAACGATTCAGTTTCTTTAGCTTTTCCAAGAATCCGAAAAACTTTTTTACCGACACCTATCTCAATGTCAAAGACAAGGCCATTGCTTTCGATAGAATCGCTCAATCCGTGCATGATGAGTCGGATGATTTGCCCGTTGCCCGCAAAATATTCGAAAATCTTCCGCTGCAATGGACCCAGGGCTACAATTTAACCACGGAACAGGATGTTTTAATCCCTTTTGACTGGTTTTTCTCCATCAATGAATTCAACGGCCCATCGGCCGGCAACTGCGTGGAAGAAGCCCTGAGCCAGGGTATTTGCGAAATCATTGAACGCCATACGTCTTCCATCGTCAGCCATAATCGACTGCAGATTGCGGCAATTCGGCCGGAATCGGCAACCGATCCGGTGGTAGTCGAAATGCTTCAAAAATACAAAAATGCGGGTATCAACCTGTATTTATCGGATTTCTCACTGGACACCGGCATACCCACGGTGGGCGCAATGGCCTATGATCCGTCTAACTTTCCCCGCCTGAGCGAGATCGTTTGGACGGCCGGAACCACCCCGGATCCGCAAAAAGCCCTGAGCCGGGCTTTGACTGAAGTCGCGCAGTTGGCTGGGGATTTCAATACCGGCGCCAACTATGTGGCCAGCGGCCTGCCCAAGTACACCACCATCGAAGAAGCCGACTATATCATGAATCCCCGGAAAGAAGTCGATATCACCGACCTGCCCAACCTGTCGGATGATAATATCAAAACTGAAGTTCTCAATTGTATCGACGCCCTAACGGCGAACGCCATGGAGGTCCTGGTTATCAATACCATGCACGATCAGTTAAAAATACCGGCCTTTTACACCATTATCCCCGGAGCTCATTTCAGAGAACGTTCCCTGGGCACCAGCGTGGCAATGTTTTCGTCCAAACACATCTTTGAAAACAACCCGGCACCCAAGGCCATTGCCCAACTTGAAGATATACAGAAAATGCTGCCGGACAAATATTATGTTCACTTTTACCTGGGTGCCAGCCACCTGTCGATCAATGATCCGGCAACTGCCCGCAACTATTTTACCAAAGCCTTGACCCTGGAGCCCACCGACCAGGACATTCCCAGCATTTATTCATACTTAGGTGTGGCTCTCAAGGACATGGGAGAATATCGACAAGCTCTTGAAATTCTCAGAGAGGGCGAAAGACTGGATCAGGAGCGCACGGACATCTATAATTTGATGGGATTTTGCCATTTCAAACTAAAAGAGCACCAGGAAGCGATCAGCAATTTTCAAAAAGTGATTGACCTGGATCCTTCTTCGGCCATCGATTATGCCAATATCGCCTCCAATTACCGCCAAATGGGCGAGAAGGAAAAAGCCGTGCGCTACTATCAAATGGCATTGACCTTGGACGATTCGATTCAGTTTGCCAAAGACAGCTTGGCGGAACTGCAGGGGTGATTAAAATGAGAAATGAATAATTACAGATCTCGTAACTTACTTTTAAAATGAGTCAATTTTTTTGGACACTAACTATGTCTATTTGCGCCAAATTTAGGGATTTAGGAATTGAGGAATTGAGGAATTGAGGAATTGGGGAATTGAGGAATTGGGGAATTGAGGAATTGAGAAATTAAATAGACAGAATGCCTTCAATTCCTAAATTCCTGAATTCGCAATTCCTGAATTATTCTTATTCAATTCCTAAATCCCTAAATTCCTGAATTCCTGAATTAGACCCGTGTCCAATTTTCATGCAATTTAGCGGCGTACAAAGGTTCACAGCCATTTTTGCAAACTGAATGACGAAGTCTGAATTATGGATTTCTATCGATTTTATATTGGGTGAATTTCCATTAGTCTTAGTTATAGCTGTAAAAAAAGGTGATGGCTGCAAATTTTTTAATTTGCTGGAGCGAAGCGACTTCCTTAATTAGTGTTCGAACGGGTATCCAGAACTCTTTGATATATGCTGATTAATATCGCATAAAAGGAAAACGAAGATTTTCCAGTTTAATGCATTTTTTACTTGCATTAAAAACTCGTAAACGGTAGTTATCTTGTTGAATTAACATTAAATACCGATTTTCTACCCG
>Ga0209786_1000181_pt1 | contig 26403 bp, 8 predicted proteins | sample WorMetilvaeELBA2_FD_187405 | JGI IMG/M metagenome (GOLD analysis project Ga0209786, IMG submission 187405) | Marine gutless worms symbiont microbial communities from Max Planck institute for Marine Microbiology, Germany - Olavius ilvae ELBA.2... ...
TCACAGCAAATTAACTGTTTAACTAAATCTGTTTCGAGATTCTGTGCAAAGCAAAGCGAGAAAATCGGCCGGACTTTGCTGAAAAAATCGAACCATGTAAAATAAATTGGCCCAATAAAATATCTGCCGGGGTGGTGATGGTGGTGCCGACATCTGCCAGCCGGAAACCGCTGGGACTTGTTTCAAAAATCCGCCGCAGGATCTGGCCGCCGGCGGAGCCTCCCTGCTCCAGTGCCTGGGGGGCGTTCTCAACGGCCGGAAAGCCGATGGGCTGGGGCTGCTCAGGATCAATGCCATTGAGGGCCGGTTCCAGGGAGTCTCCCAGCAGGGCGAGGTGACCTTCCGGCAGCCAATCAGTGGAGGAGTCGAACGTTTCATCCAGGCCGATCCTTATGGCCATCAGCGGGTTATCCTGCGGCGTCGCCACATCCGAAGTATTCAGCGTTTCAACCCCGTCGAAGGTAATCATCACGTCCCCTTCCGGGGTTCCCAACAATGCATGGCCCGGGGACTGGGGCTCTCGCAGAACGAGCAAAACCGCATCCTTTTTTTTGTCATCGCGAAGTTTTAGCACATCAAAGCCGGCGCCACCCTTAATGTGAATGCGGTCGGGTACTTGGATTTTGTCATATATTATGGCGGTGTCCTCGCCTTCGCCCAATTCGATTTCTATTCTCTGAATGTTGGAGAGCTGAAATGATTGCTTGAAGGTGTCATTGATAGAGAGATCAAAGAACAATGGATTGTCGGGATTATTATTGAGCTCTATCCGGTCATTTCCGCCCGTTCCCGTGATGCGCAAGATCGGTTCCTGGGCCAGAAGGTTTCGGGGATCGGCAATTTTCCAGGCGCCCCGGCCGAAGGTTCCGGCCATCAGCACATCGCCGATACTCTCCCCTTTTTCGTTTGTCATGGGCTGCGTGTAGCTGACCGTGGTGACCTCCGCATTGGGCAAACCCGTCCCGAACTCCGTCCAGTGCAATTTCGACGAGGTCAGGGGATCAAATGCGCGATAGACACCATCGACCCCACCGACCAGCAGTATGTCTTTCCCATCCGCCTTGATGATTTCCACACTGCTGGGGCGCTGCAGCTTCAAATCGCCGGTGATGTCTTTCCACGTGGAGCCCGTGTCGTTAGTCCTGTAAACTTTTCTGGAATTCCGGTCCACGGCGTAGGCAACAGTGTAGTCTTCCGGGTCCATCACAATATCGAAGATAAGCGAAGCGCCGCCAGGTGCGTTAAAGGTGAAGTCAGGATTACCGGGCTTGCGGACCCCAATCTTTTTGCCATAGGCCACGTAGGCAATATCTTCTACCTCGTTGCCATCCTTCATGCCGCCGTATGCAACGGCCCTGAATATTGGGTTGTTCTTTCCCGCCTTTAATGCTTGCCACCAGTAGGCCTTTGTCTTCCAAAAATAGTCAATACCTTTCCAGAAACCTGGCTGCTGGGTTAGGTCCGGATCTATCTGGCTAAGATCCGGAAGAATGGTTCCCGTTATGTTTTCGACTAGAGGGTTAACATCCGGCTCGTTTTCTACCGGAATAACACCGATCAGTTCAAACAATCCGTACCGTCCGAGCAGGATCTTATTCGGATTAACGGCATTAACTGCGTACGTCACCCGAGTGAAGCCTTCAGCGTTGGACTTATCCACCCAACCGAACGCATCAAAGACACCCTTGATTTCTTTACCCGCCTTGGTTAGGTCGCCACCTGGATTCACTTTGAGATCACTGACCTTCTGGCTCATAACAAAGCGTAAAACTTCGGTGACCAGCCCATTTTTATCCTTGATGATCGCAACGGCCGTGTCGTTGCCGTCTCCTCCCAGCACGTTGTTCCACTCAACACTGTCCTCGCCGGCCTGAACGAGGGAACCATTGTCCTGCGTGCCGGCAAAAGCCACCTCGCGGAGCGGATCGTAGGAAAGAGAATACATTTCGGTAATCGCCAGGTTGCCGTTGAGCGACTGCCAGCTACGCTCGACCTCATCGTTTGGTGACAACAGGCGATAGATGCCACCGTCATCCGATTCCAGCAGTGCCCTGCGGCCAAATAATGATGAAAGCCCCTCGGGTGGATCGGTGATACTTTGAATTTCATCCAGCTTATCGGTTATGATGAACTGTTGAGTGAGGGGCTTATACTCGACACTCATGGTATAAAATGACGTAGCGTCTTCGAGCGCATCCCAAATTCTGTAAGCAACACTGGTATCAATGGTGGCACCATCCATCCGGGTTACGCCGGTAAAATCAGGATTAACCGTATATTCAACTCCTTCGACCTTAATTGTGAATGATCGCGTCTTTCCCAGTGCCTCCCAGTCCCGGAAATCCGGCGAACCAGCGGTAATTGTCACCGATTGGGTATTCAATCCCTGAATGCTGGTGCGAACGAAATAGGCTCCCATGTCAATAAAGGCCATAAAACGGGAATCCGCGTGGGGCGCGGTGTTGTTCGCTCCGCTGGACACCACACTCTTCCATAAGGTCCCTCCGTTCTCGCCGTCCCCGAAGGTACCTAGCAGAATCTTACCGTGTGAGGCTTTTCCGAAAGTATCCCCACCGATAAAAACCACGTTCGGATTATCGGGATCAGCCGCCATGGCAAAGTGCTTGAATCCCGTCGTGTCACCGGGCTTGATCACGTACTTCTTGCCCTCTGTTGTCGTCGGCAGCATTGAGGTCCAGGACAAACCGGAAGAGACATCTTCGGTTCGGTAAAGACCCAGTAGCCCTCCAGACGAATCGGTCAGGCCGGCGTAAAGGGCCCGAGGATTGTTTCCCGTGCTATCATGCACGGCGAGACGAATGTCTGCCGAGAAAGCGACGTTGGATAGTCCGTTATTGACCTTGCTCCAACTGGCACCATAGTCGCCGCTGCGGTAGATCCCCGCACCAATGAACCCGTGGACGGCGGCGAAAAGGATTTTTTTACCGGACTGGTCTGAAATGGACACCAAGTCGGAGACTTGATACGTGAAATCGAGTAGGTTTAGTTTGACCCTTTCAAAAGTCCACTCACCGTCGCCGTCTATTGTTCCCTGAAAGAGCCCTCCTTTGGTTTTTATTATTCCACCTGAAGTGGAGGAAATAAAAAGTCTGGTCTCTCCGGTCTGCTCGTTCACAACCAGCGGTACGATGCTGGTAATATGACGTCCGTTAAGGACTTCTTCGCCAAGGATGGAAACAACAGGTTCCGCACCACTTGAATCGATTTTCAACAATCCCAAGGCCAGCCCGCCTATCCCGCCGCTGCTGAAGTTACCCGTCCCCACGTAGAGAATGTTGGGATCGTTGGGGTCGAATGCCATTGCCCCGATGGAAAGAGATGGATACATATCCGTCAAAGGAGTCCACTGAGGAGCCGGCAGGAAAAGTTTCAGGGGTTCTTGACCAGCCGGGGCTAGATCGAGAGCTAATACATCGATATCCTCCGTGCCCAGAGGATCCTTCAGAATTACTTCATACGTCTTCTTATTACTCGTCCATTTATCTTTATTTACTGCAAGGACGTTACCGTTTAGAACCGCCACGTCTTCTTCCAGGGCCGTTTTAATATCATCCGGATTCGCGTCAAAGGGCAACGCCCTGGTGGCATCATCGCGGAAGATCAACGTGTAATAGCCTTCTGTGGCGTTAATGGATATTGTGTAACTCGTATTTTCGTTGGCTTTTCCTATAGAAATTTCGCGTAGTTGAAGCCTAAAATCACCTTCGGGGTCATATTCTATCAGTTTGTCATCTGAATCATATAATTCGGGTTCGAAAAGGCTCACTTTTTCAATCCGTGTATTGCTCCTCTCACCGATGAACTCAACCTCAAACGCGAATTGACCTTCTTTTACAACTTTGGAACTGGGGGGAATACTTACTTTAACATTATTCGCCCCGATACCCTTTAATTTTTCCAGGGCCTCCTGGATTTTCTGCGCCGTCGTTCCTACCTGCAGCCTCTCTTCTGTTATCTCCCAATCTGAACTGTCATTGATTCTTAGCCTGATTCTGAATGAGCCGGATTTCGCTGTAAGCACAGCTAACCGCTTTTCATTTTGTCCAGTACGGCCCAAACGCTTCTTTATATTTGTCTGGATATTTTGTTCAACGGTTCGATTGATATCCGTCGTCTTCCAGACCCCGCCGTTCACCGTTCCGACATATACAATGTTGAGATTATCAGGGTGCACTGCGATCGCCTGAATCGCACCGACAAAAATGCTGTTTTCGTCGTTTCGTCCAAGGTTGCTTATTATAAGACTGCTTTGATTGTTTACCATTATAGATGGTCCTTGGGCCACCCAGGGAATCTGGCCAGGCAGTTCAACGACGTTGTCGCCTTGAATGAAAACCTGGCCCGTAGGAGACGTTAAAGGGCCGCCCGGAGCAGGGTAGGTCATGGTTCCAGTGGCCGACAGCTCCACTGCGCCGTCTGCTCCTTTTGTCCCGCCATCCCCGCCTGCTCCGCCCATATTCTCGATCTCGATTTCGCCAACCTGAATCTCTCCGCCATAGTTGCGGACGGTCACGACGCCACCATCACCCCCGTTTTGACCGTTCGCGTTGGCATCACCGCCATTCGCCGCAATGTCCCCCGCCAGGGAAACACCACCGAGCCCTGTGGAAAGTATGAGCACTTCCCCGGCGGGTCCTCCCGGCGCACCGGCCCTGCCGTTGGTTGTGACAGTGCCGGCGGCGGTGCTGGTAATTCCGGCTCCGGCAGTAAGCGTCACCTTTCCGCCGGAAGAGGCGATCGCAGCATTCACCGCCAGAGCCCCGGTTTTGGCGCTCAGCGTTACGTTCCCGGCATTGGTCGTGACAACGTTACTCACTGTCAGATTTTTGCTTTGCGCAGCCACCGAAATGGAAGCGTCTGCTCCCGCCGTCACCACACCGACCTTCTCCTCCAGATTCGCCTGTCCTGTGCCGGCCTGCGGAACAGTCCCGATGGTCAGGGCGGCTGCATTTCCATACGTCAGGCTGGATGCCCCGCTCAGTGCCGCGGCCAGTGTGGCCACATTGTTGTCGGAATTGGCCAGTGTGACATCCCCGCCGGTGCTGATCAGCTTCAGGTTACCGGCATTGATTGCTTTTTGGGTATGCTGGGAAATGGTCGTGGTCGCCGAAAGCTGCACCGTGCCATCAGCCCCGCCGACTCCGCCGCCACCACCCGAAGTCCCCCCTCTGGTCGTAATGTCACCCACCGTGATAGAACCATCGGCGTTTAGCACGGTCACCAGGCCGCCATTGCCGCCATTGTCACCGTCGAACGCTCCGGCGGCACCGCTGGCCGTAATGTTGCCCTCCAGCCTGACGGCTCCGTTGCCTGTGGAGTGGATCAGTACTTCGCCGCCGTCGGTGCCGGGATTGCCGGCCAAGCCAGTGGTCGTAATCATCCCGGCCACCGTGCTGGTTATCGTGGTTCCTGCCGCAACAGTGACGTTACCGCCGGTTGTAATGATGGGTGAGCCAATCGTGGCGACCCCTGTGTGATTGATGGTGATGGGATTGAGCTTGATCCAGGTGCCCGTACCGGCCGCGTAGGCACCGTTGCCTTTGGTTCCTTCTAATGAGAATGTGTCGTCAGTCTTCCGGATCACGGTATGGGTACCGTTTGCCGCCGTGTTGCCTCCCACCCCCCGCACCCACACCCGGTCACCGTCTGCAAGACCGTGCCCGTTGGATGTGATCACGATAGGCTCGGCATTGGTGGCACTGGTGATGGGATTGAGCTTGATCCAAGTGCCTGAGTCGGCCTTGTAAGTGCCGGTACCGGCTGGTCTGGTTAAAGAGAATACATCAGCGCTATCCGCCGCCACGATGAAGGTGCCGTTGGCCGCGGTATTGCCTCCCACCCTTTCAATTCGCACAGTTTCGCCGCCCTGGAAACCGTGTCCATTTGACGTAATCGCTATGGGCGTGGCGTTGGTTGCACCCGTAATGGGTTTGACCTTGATCCACATGCCTGTGTCGTTTGTGTACACACCGGAACTTCGGCCATCGCTCCCGTTGAGATAAAATTGGCCGTTATCGCTGCCCACTAACACCTGGAACACGCCGTTGGCCGCGGTATTCCCCTCCACCCCCTGGATCAGCACCCAGTCATTGTCAGCGAGGCCGTGGCCCTCGGAGGTGATAACGATGAGCGAGGTATTGGTGGCCCCCGTGATGCGCTTTACCTTCATCCAGGACCCCGTGTTGGGCGTGTAAGCTGCACCCAAACCGTCGACGCCGGTAAGGGTGAATTCATCGTTGGCATTGGCGCCACCGATACCCCCCTTTTTCACCTGATGAAGTCCGTTGGCCGCGGCGACCCCGCCCACCCCTTCGATCCAGACCCAGTCATTGTTAGCAAGACCGTGATTGGCCGAAGTGATCACAATGGGATCGTCACCCGTCGCGCCCGTGATCAGATTGAGTCCATACCAGGAGCCCGTATTCGGGGTGTAAGTACCGTTGCCCGCAGCCGGGCCCAACTGGAATGAATTGGGCTGAGCGCCCCTCACCGTGAAAGTGCCGTTGGCCGCGGGATCGCCCTCCACACCTTTGATCTGCACACGTTCACCGTTCTTGAGCCCGTGTCCCTCCGAAGTGATCACAATGGGCGATTCGCTGGTCACATCGGTAATGGGCCTATCAATGATGGTAACTGGGGCGCCAGTATTATCAAAGTTGGTCCCGGAACTGCTGAAGCCGTCGGTGACGTTGACCTCGGCATTCAAGTCAACAGCACCGCCCTTCAACGTCAGCGCACTCAGGCCCCCTGTGCCCACAGCCCCGTGAAGGACGATCGACCCGTCTGCTTTCAATCCCAAGGAATCCGGAGTGCCGTCATTGTCGCCCCGTATGGGCCCCCTAATCGTGATGGCGCCTCCGGCACTCATCTCGATCCTGCCGTCGATGATGACGGCTCCCGTTGCGCTGCTCGTCAGATTGCCCGTCAGGGTGACCCCATTGTCGAAAGTAACGCTATTTGCCTTTTCTATAATAAGGTCTTGCAGACCATCGCCGCCTACATGCCCTCGGATCGTGACGTTGCCTCCGGCATTGATGGTGAGCGTATCGGGATTGTCGTCGTCGTTCCCCTCAATGGTCCCCCCGATCTCACCGATGATGATATCGCCGTTTCTGGCCTCAAGCCGGGCGTTGCCATCGATAACAATGGAATCGTCTAGCGTAATCCCGTCGTCCTGGGACACTGTCATATCGCGATCGAGTTGCTCAGCAAACTGCACAACGTCAAAGAGGCTGGAGAAGTCGCCACTTGACAGATCCGTATAGTATATCCGGCCATTGACCGCGGGCGAGGTGTCCTTGAAGGCTACCATCGCGCCGCGAACCATAGTGGCTGTTGCATTTTCCACCGTGAACGGGAACTCTACCAGATCGCCGGTCCGGCTGAATTCGCTAAGATCCAAGATGGCCTCTGCACTGAATGAGCGTAACTCGAAGAAGGCATCTGCGGAATCAAAGGTGCCTCCGGAGAGCAGGTCGGTCAGATCGAGCCCAAAGGAGAAGTCGATCGTTAATAGAGACTCAACCCGGACTTGAACCGGCGTGCTCACTCCCAGGTAGGAGAAGTAATCGGCCAGATCAACGGTGAACTCGGATACCTCTAGGATATCGGTGACCACATCGAACATCAGAAGGGTTCTGCCGTCTTTCTGGATGAGAGTGCCGTCGAATTCCGATCCGCTGAGCTTTCTCGAGGTTTCCGGGGTTACCACGTCCAGTATTTCCGTAAACGACGGATGGTCGTTGTTGGCCTCCGCCTTCTCCAAGAATCCCGCTACAGCATCATGGACCTGGAGCAGATCACCGACACCTGCTGACTCAGGGCTGCTCAGCAGGTCGTTCACACTGGCTTCGATATATGGCAGATCGGAATCCAGGGCGGAGACGGTCAGAATACTTCCACCCACCTCTTCGATTTCCTGCAAGAGGGGCAGGAGCAGATCGTCCATATCCATGTCGAACAGCTTCGACAGGAGCTTCCCGGAGTCGGTATCTTCGGAAATCGTCAAGCTGAAGTTGGAGGGATCCGTGATGTCGGGCCAGGTCAGTGTAATGCCGGCATCCGGCAAACTGAAGGACTCGTCTTCTAGAGGCGTCACGGCCTCGACGTCAACGGTCCCCGACAAGGTCAGATCATCGGCCAACGGACTGTCCTGGACGCTGGTCGCAACCAGGTCGTAGTCGAAGGGGAAGAGCTCATAGGTACGAATCAGCCCGTCCGTCGTACTCGTGAACGGATCGGATCCTGGCTCTACCAGGTCGACCGTAACCAGAACCCCGGGATCCACAGTGAAAGTAGCCTCGGTGAAGGTAGCCGTCAGGAATCCCAGCAGGCCCGTCGCATCGATCTCCTCCCCCATCTGGATGTTGCCGACGATCAGTTCGGGTTCCGCGTTGCCGCTGCCGTCCTCTGGGGCACTGGGATCGATGTAGAAGCCACCAGCATCCACACCGAAGACGATATGCACCCTGACATCTGCACGGATATCGACGCTCCCTTGCAGGCTAACGTCCCCATCCGGATCAGCGATATCCAGGTCCGTTGTCCCTGCCAGGGTCCTAATGACCTGAACATCGAACCGCGGAAAGCCATCAACCATACTAAGGATGACGTTGCCTGTGATGTCATCCAGGGCGTCTAGCTCCTCGCGAAGCTGCTCCAAGGTCGTGATGGTAGTGCCGATGTCCTCCAATCGGAAACCGCTGGCACTTGCCTCAAAAATCCGCCGCAGGATCTGGCCGCCGGCGCTGCCGCCCTCAGTCAGTCCCTGCGGGGCATTCTCAGCTGCGGGGAAGCCAATCGGTTGGGGCTGGTCCGGATCAATGCCGTTCAGGCCCGGTTCAAGGGAGCCGCCCACCAGGGCGAGGTCACCATCAGGAAGCCAATCCGTGGAAGAATCGAAGGTCTCGTCCAGGCCGATCCTGATCGCCATCAGGGGGCTCACCTCTGCCGTGGCCACGTCATCTGCATTCAGCGTTTCCACACCGTCGAAGGCTATGGTCAGGTCCCCTTCCGGGGTCCCCAACAGCACATGGCCGGGCGACGCGGGATCCTTGCGAAGGAGCACGATCGCGTCCCGATCGTCACCATCCAGGATCTCCAACCTGTCAAAGCCGTCACCGCCGATAATGCGTAGCCCCCCGGGAACGATGGTTTCGTCATCGACGATTGCGATGTCATCGCCACCACCCAGCTTGAGTTCTATCCTCTGAATGCTGGATCGCTCAAAGGACTGCCTGAGCTTATTGTTGATGAGTAGATCCACGAGCAATTGATTCATAGGGGATTTGCGCAGCTCCACCGTGTCGGCTTCGGCCGTTCCCGTAATACGCAAGACCGGTTCCTGAAGCAGAATGGCTCTGGGATCGGCAATTTTCCAGGCCCCCCGGCCCAGGGTTCCAATGGTCAGCACGTTACCAATGCTCTTGATCGTCTTGTCCGCAGCTTCGGTCAACAGAGGTTCCGTGTAGCTGATCGAAGTGACCAGCGCATTGGGCAAACCCGTGCCGAACTCCGTCCATTTCAGATCAGAGGCGGCTATAGCAGTTTTCACGGAGCGTGGTGCGCTGCTGATAACGCCACTGCCGTTATTCTCCTCACCGCCGTCTAAATCCGTCAATACTGCACTGAAGTAACTTCCGGCATCATTCCCGGCTTCGGCATCCTCTTTCAACAAGCTTATAAGGTCTATCGCCCTGGTGGTTCCGGCCTTGACCTTGAATTCCAGGGTCTTGGTCTCAGCACTGTAGCTGACAGAGGCTGCCCCGTCAGTCGTGGTGAATCTGGCATTGACCTTATTGAAATCGGGCCCCGCCTTGCGTGCGCTGATGACAAAGTCGTTGTTCTTCCCGGTCGGCTTGATCGTTGCGCTTTCCGTGACAAAGGGTCCAATGGCTCGATAGACACCCTCAACCCCGCCGACCAGCAGCACATCTTTGCCTACCCGGCGAATGCCTTTTCCAGGGTTATCCGGATCCTGACGGTCGAGGCCGTTCAGAGGGGTGTCATCAGCCAGATCTGCATTCAAGAGCTCCGGGGTCAGGAGCGCTTCGCCCGGATCAGCAGCACTTCGGCCTGATCCGAAAAGATCCAGCACGGTGGGCGATAGATTCAGGGTCTCAATTGCGAAGATGCCTGTTCCTTCGGAGGTATCGGTGAATTTGAGCCTCTTTCCGGTTCTCTCAACAGTTACTTTCCCGTTAGAATGATCCCCAACAAGCGTTATCAAATCCCTGACGGTCCGCGCGCCGTCCAGAGGCACTTCAACCGCGTAGCCCGCTCGCAACCAGATGAGCAAGCCGGCATGCGCCTTCACAATTTCCACACTGCTGGGTCGCTGTAACGTTAGCTCGGCGGTGATGTCCACCCACTTCTTGCCGGTGTCGGTGGTCATGAAAACCTTTTTGGCGTTCCGATCCACGGCATAGGCGATGCGATAGTCCTCCGGATCCATCACAATATCGGAGATGAGGGAAGCGCCGCCTGGTCTGCTGAACGTGAAGCTCCAGTTGAAGCCGGAACCTGTAGATTCGGGGGTGGCGACTCCAAAGGCGATCTTGCTGCCATGGGTGATATAGGCAACGTTCTCTGCCGGCTCGCCGTCCTTCATGCCACCAAAGTCAATGGCACTGAAAAGGGGCGTCCAGGTGCCACCGACACTGAGTGGGATGAATCTGTACCTCAGGGGGGTAATGCGTTTTATGCTGTTCTTACCATCCTGCCCCTTTGTCAGCTCATACAGGCCGATTCGCCCCAGCATGATGCGGTCTGGATTCACAGCATTGACAGCATACGGTACGGGCATATATGAGTCCTCAGCCTTGCCATCCCAGAAGGTGTAAACGTCGGCAAAGCTCTGCTCCTTGATCCGTACCCCCAGCTTCCCATACGGATACCTGCCCTTTGAGTCTTTCTTGTACACATAAAAGCCCTTGGGGGTATTGGACATGACGTAGCGCCGGACTTCTTCTACCAATCCCGTAGCCTCATTCCGGATGATCGCCACGTCTGTGGTGTTTCCGTCTCCGCCCAGTATATCGTGCCATAGAATGGGATCCTTCTCGTCCTGGAGCAGAGAACCATTGTCCTGAGTTCCGACAAAGTACACATCCCGAATTGGATCATAAGAGATTGAATTTACCTCGAAAACTGCCAGGTTGCCGTTGACCGACTGCCATCGGCGCTTGGCGGCATCATGGGGCGATGACAGCCGATAAATCCCGCCGTCGTCCGATTCCAGGATGCTGCCTTGGCTGAATATCATCATGCGGGAGTCCGCATGGGGCGCCGTCCCGTTTGCACCTTCCTTCACGACTTCTTCCCAGACAGTCGATCCGTTGGCCCCGGCCCCAAAGGTGCCCCGGAAAATCCGAGCCACGTATGGGCTGTACGGCTGCCTATCCCCGCCTACAAACACTACGTTCGGATGATTGGGATCGGCCACAAAGGAGAAGTTTTTCACTCCCTGGCCGCCGGGGTGAAGCCCGTCCGATTTGTGGTAGTCGCCATCTCCTTGACTCCCGTTGAGAGAGAACCGATTATTGCCTGATATTCTGGTGGGTTTCACGGTGAAGATGCCGTTGGCCGCCTCATTGCCTCCGACCCCCTGGATGCGCACCCTATCGCCGTTTCTAAGACCGTGACCATTCGATGTAATGACGATTGGGGACTTGTTCGTCGCATCTGTAATCGGATTGAATTTGGTCCACGTACCGGTAGAGGCAGTGTAGTTGCCGTTACCGGCCGTTCCGATCAAGGAGAATGTATTGGCGGTGACAGATGTCACGATGAACTGGCCGTTGGCCGCCGTGTTGCCCCCGACCCCTTCGATCTGAACTTGGTCACCGTTGTTGAGACCATGTGCAGCCGATGTGATGACGATGGGAGAAGCATTGGTCGCATCGGTAATGGGAGTGAGCTTGATCCACGTGCCTGTATTGCTCTTATACACACCGGAGCTTCGGCCATCGCTCTCCTTGAGGTAGAACTGGTCGTTCTCGCCGCGGCTCACCAGCACCTGGAAGCGGCCGTTGGCCGCGGTGTTCCCTTCCACCCCTTCAATCAGCACCCAGTCATTGCTGGCGAGGCCGTGGCCCGGAGAGGTAATCACAATGAGCGAGGTATTGGTGGCTCCCGTGACCGGATAGAGCTTGATCCAGGTGCCGGTGTTGACGTCCGCCGGCAAGTTCATTGAGGTCCATGCCAGATTGGCGCTGAAATCGGTTGTACGATACATACCTTTGATCCGCTCATTGATCAGGCCGCCAACCAGACCGACATAGAGGGCCCGGGTCGATGGATCGCTCTTCACGTTGTCATGTACGGCGAAACGGATATGTGTCGCGCTTCCGACTCCGGACAGGCCGTTATTGACCTGGGTCCAAGTGCCTCCGTTGTTGTCGCTGCGGTAGATGCCACGCTCGGCAACGGCTGCGAAGAGGATGCTCTTGCCAGGCTGATTCGGATTCGATATGGCCACCAGATCGGAGACTTTGCAGAATTCCAGATTGCCCAATTTGACCCGGTCGAAAGCCCACTTGCCTTGGCCATCTATTTTCCCCCTGAAAAGACCTGCCTTTGTCTTACTGAGCAGGCCTGATGGAAATTCGTAGAAGTCCAAGCTGGAAGTGGTGGCAACAAGGAGCTCGATGGTTCCTTCCACCACCACCGGCAGGATCTTTGTTATCTGAAGTCCCGCAAAGACTTCCTCTCCGAGCATGGTAATCTCGGATACGGCGCCACTTTCAGCTAACTCCAACTTCAGCAATCCCAGAGAAAGCCCACCGTTGTTGGCGTTGCTGAAGTTACCAGTGCCGACAAAGAGAGTCTTTGGATCTTCCAGATCATCGAAGGCCATCGCCCCGATGGGAAGAGATGGGAACATATCTGTGAGGGGCATCCATACCGGAGCGGGGTGGCTCATTTTCAACGGATCTGCGCCGTCCGGGTTGGGATTGAAGCCCAGAGCATCGCCAACTGCTTTGCCCAGATCCTCTTTCAGAGCAATCTGGAACTTGAAGCTTCTTCCCGCTTTAACAGTCACTCTGTCCTGTAGTAGCTTCTCCCGTTCATCCCCAACTTCCAGGTTTTCCAGAGCGCTTTTCACATCCTCTGCGCTCGCGTCAAACGCCACGGGAACCGTAGATCCGCCCCGGAAGGTCAGCGCGAAATTCCCCTCTGTGGCTTTGTAGTCCACTAGATAGACAGTGTCTTTACTTGCTTTTCCAGCTTGTGGCCGCCCAAATCGTATGGTAGGTTTCCCAAGAGACTGTTGGCCATGCTTCAGATCCACATCAATCAGTTCCAGTCTCTTCGAAATTGGCTTCCCGCCGAAGCTCCCGGTGAAGGTGACCTTGATGATCTGTTCGTTGGGTTTTCCGCTGCTTGGGGGCTCTCTTTCCACCAACACATCACCGGCATTGATGCCATCGAATCCCTCTAGGGCGGCCTGAAGGGTTTGCGCCCTGACATTGAACGGGAACTCAGCCGTCTTCTGCTCGGGGAAGTCTCTTATTGCTTTGAATTCGGCAAGGCCGCCCATCAGCTTGATGATATCTGCCGCCGTGGTCACGCCAGGCACAATCGTGATCGTCAGCGTTTTCGAATCACCGTGGTAAACCGCACCAGCCACGTCACCATTGACATACTCGACCGTCACATCATTGAGAGCAGTGCCAGTTGCCGTGGCGATAAACGTCAAGTCATTGTTCTGACCCGGACTTGTGATCCTTGCATAGGCAGTATCCTCATTACTTCCCGTCGTACCCGTTGTACCGGGTGCAGTGTTGATCACCCCGTTGGTGCCGTCTTCAGCCGCTATCGCTTCAAACTCATCGACATCTTCCACCTTCGCGATGACATCAGCTGCGGTCGTAACTCCGGGAATCACTGTGATCGTCAGCGTTTTCGAATCACCGTGGTAAACCGCACCAGCCGCATCACCATTGACATACTCGACCTTTACGTTGTTGAGACCCGTCCCGGGTCCCGTCGCCCTGAACGTCAGATCATTGTTGGGACCAGGGCTCGTGATGGTCACATGCGCGGCAGCGTCGGCAGTGCCCGTCGTACCCGTTGAGCCAGGGGCCGTATTGACCACTCCGGTCGAGCTGCCTTCGCCTGGAGGCTGGAATTTGACTCTGAATCTGCCGGAATCCGCCGAAAAGGAAATCCTCTGGACCTCATTTGCCGCCAGCCCCAAATAGGTTTTCACCTCATTGAGTGTATCTTGCTCAACGGTCCGATTGATGTTGTCTGTCTTCCATACGCCCCCGTTGACCGTTCCCACGTAGACAACGTCGGGATGTTTCGGGTGAACCGCGATGGTCTGGACCGCACCGGCGAAGCCGCTGTTCGCATCGTTGATCCCAAGTGATGCGAGGCTTCCCATTCCCCCCGGGCTTTGGACGATAGAAGGTCCCTGTTCCAGCCAGGGAGCCTGTCCGGGCAATTCAACGGTGTGGCCAGCGTGGATGAAGACTTGACCCGAAGGAGACGTTGCATCGCCGTCCGGCCCAACGTAAGTGATCGTCCCTGTGGCCGAGAGAAGCTCCACCACACCGTCCGCTCCCTCTGCGCCGCCGTCTCCTCCTAATCCTCCCACATTATCGATGTGGCCTACCTGGATCTTCCCGTCATCGTTGCGCACGGTCACTACACCGCCATCTCCCCCCTTCTGACCGTTCGCGTTGCCAGCGCCTCCATTCGCCGCAATGTCCCCCGCGAGGGAAACAACACCGAGCCCGGAGGAATGGATCAGCACTTCCCCGGCGCTTCCTCCCGCAGCACCGGCCCTACCGGTTGTCGTGACAGTGCCCGCAATGGTGCTGGTAATCTCACCCCCGGCCGAAAGGGTTGCATTTCCACCAGAAGTCGTAAACGCGGCATTCAATAAAAGAGCACCGGCTTTGGCGTTCAGGGTCACGTCCCCGGCGTTGGTCGTAACCACAGCGCTTACCGTCATATTATCGCTCTGGGTTTTCACCAGCACGGCAGCGTTGGCCCCCGCAGCCACGACACCAGTCTTCTCAGGCCGGTCGGCATTTCCCGTGCCTGCCCGGGCAACGGTCCCGATCGTCAAGGCGTTCTTATCGACATAGGTCAGGCTGGATGCCCCACTCAAATCGGCGGCCAGGATGTTTACATCATTACCCTTATAGTCTAGGGTTACCTCCCCGCCGGTGGCGATCAGCTTGAGTTTCTCCGCTTCGATGGGCCTAAAGGGATACTGCGAAATGGTGGAGGTCGCCGAGAGCTGCACGATCCCGCGCTCCCCATCAGCTCCGGCGCCGCCGCCGGAGGTCCCCTTGCGTGTCGAAATCCCTCCCAGCTTGATCGATCCGCTGTCATTCCGAACGGTTACCACGCCGCCGTTGCCGCCATTGTCGCCCTCAAAAGCCCCAGCGGCTCCGTCTGCCGTAATGCCGCCACTCAGTATGATGTCCCCTGCTCCCGTAGATCGCAGGAGGACCTCTCCACCATCCGTACCCGGACTACCTGGCCCGCCCTCTGTCGTAATGCGACCTTTCATTGTGCTGGTGAGCGTCGTTCCGGCTGCCACAAATACGTTGCCGCCGGCTGTTGTGAGGGGAGCGCCCAATGTAACTGCGTCCGTATGCTCGATCGTTATGGCGGGAAGTTTGACCCAGCTGCCCGTTCCGGCAACATGGGGATCAGCACCGAAGCCATCACTCCCATTGAGATAGAACCTATTGTCATCGACACGCGTCACGGTAAAGATGCCGTTGGCCGCCGTATTGCCTCCAACTCCCTGAATCCGCACCCTGTTATCGTTCTTGAGGCCGTGCCCGTTTGAGGTAATGGTGATGGGGAGGCCGCTGGTCGCGCCCGTGATAGGATTGAGTTTGGACCATGTCCCCGATCCGGGCTTGTGGGTGTCGTTACCGGCGCCGGCATTGAGTCTGAAGGTATCGATGCCGGTTCTCCTCACCGTCCAGTCGCCGTTGGCGGCCGTGTTGCCCTCTACACCTTGGATTCTCAGGCGGTAGTCTCTATCCGCTAGAAGCCCGTGCGCAGCTGCCGTGATCACGATGGGCGAGGCGTTGGTCGCAACCGTGATGGGTCTGACCTTGAACCACATGCCCGTGTTGCCCTTGTATACACCGGAACTTCGGCCATCGCTCCCATCGAGGTAGAACTGGCCGTGGTCGTCGCCGCCCACTAACACCTGGAACACGCCGTTGGCCGCGATATTCCCTTCCACCCCTTGGACCAGCACCCAGTCGTTATTGGCGAGGCCGTGGCCCGCGGAATCAATGACAATGAGCGAGGTATTGGTGGCCCCCGAGATGCGATTTACCTTCACCCATGTACCCGTGTTGGCCGTGTAAGCCGCACCTAGACCGTCAACCCCGGTGAGGGTGAACTCGTCGTTGGCATTGGCCCCGCCGATTCCCCCTTTTTTCACCTGATGGAGTCCGTTGGCCGTGATGACTCCTCCTGCCCCTTCGATCCAGACCCAGTCATCGTTTTCGAGGCCGTGATTGGCCGATCTGATCACAATAGGGCTGTCACCCGTCGCGCCCGTGATCAGATTGAGTCCATACCAGGAGCCCGTATCCGGGGTGTACGTACCGTTGCCGGCTGCCGGGCCCAGCTGGAATGTATTGGCCTGAGCGCCGGTTACTTTGAAGGTGCCGTTGGACGCTGTATTGCCTTTGACCCCTTCGACCAGGACCAGATCATCGTCCGCCAGGCCGTGTCCATTCGAGCTGATCACGATGGGTGAAGCATTGGTCGCAGCCGCAATCGGCCCTCCTGCGATTGTGATCGGGGCATCCGTATTATCAAATAAGATCCCCTGACTGCTGAATCCCCCGGGCACCTGCACTGCACCGTTGAGATCGACTGCGCCTGTAGCATTTATCGTGAGACCACCCGTCAGGGTGACTCCATTTTGGAAAGTGACATCTGTTGCCTTTTCAATAATGAGGTTTCTCAGGCCGTTGCCTCCTACTAGGCCCAGGATCGTGACCTTCCCTCCGGCACTGATGGTGAGCGTGTCGGGATCGCCGTCGTTATCTCCCTCAATAACCCCCCCGGTCTTTCCGATCGTGATATCACCGTTGTCCGCGACCAGCCGTATATTGCCGTGCAGCACGATGGAATCGTTAATGGTGATGCCGGCATTTTGCGATACCGTCGTATTGGGATAGGGATCGGAGCCATTTCCAATGTTGGTGGTATGGCCCGATCCCAAAATGGTCAGCGAGGCATCATCGGATCCAATCACGTCGCCCCTGATCCAAACCTCACCACCCTCATTGGGCGTGGAGATGACCATGGGGTCGCTGAATGTGACCGCGCCGGCGGCGGACCCGATCTCGACCAGGTGGCTGCCGTCGGCCGCACCCACGGTGATCGTGTCAAATCCATCCAGGAGGTCCAGGGTTTCCTGGCTCAGGTTGAAGTCTCCCGGGGCGCCGCCACCAATCCCGATGGTCTGGTTGGGGTCCTCGGGACTGAGAACAAGGTGTGCCGAGAGGGTGAGAGGGGAGGGGTCAAAGACGCTGTCGCTGGAAACATATATAATAAGGATGGGCCGGGTGGGGTCTTGGGACGTTATTGGGAGTTCCAGGGAGAGGGTACCGGAGGCCTGAATGTCGATCAGGCTGTCCGGAGTTGAAGCATTGAGGAGGTCGGAGAGGGTCAGGGTGCCCGCAGCCGGCGGGTCCAGACCGTGGAAAACCAACTCCACCCGGGAATCAAAATCAAACCGGCCCCCTGATACAGCAAAGTTCGATTCGGGGAGATTTTCCACCGTCACACCCGGACCATCGATCTGCTCGTTGACCTGAACCGTCACGGAGGCCTCTCTCATGGTCAAAAATCCATCTTCACCAGAAATGGTAGCCGAGAAATCCAGTTTCAGCCCCAGGGTCAGGGTAAAGGCCGGATCAGAGTCAAAGGAGATGCCCAGCTCACGGAATCGATCCGGGAAGAGGCGTTCCAGGTCGACCGCAAAGTCAATCTGCCTGATGGCATCGATCGCAAAATCGAATCGAATCTGGTCGGTGTCCGGAATGTATTCGCCGCTGAGCTTGAATGGCTCGGTAGTAGTTCGTCCCTCGAAATCGCTGAAGAGGGGATCCAGGTTCGTGGTGCGGATGAAGTCCAGAAGACCCTTCAGGGTGGGAAAAGATCCGAAGTATGATTTCAGATCCGAGCGGACCTCATCCATTTTGGGAACGTAGGGCAATCCCAGGAGGAGTTGGAAGGTGGGCAGATAATCGCTGATCCGGAAGTCCTCGTTGAGCAGGGACCAGATCTTCGGCAGGTAAAGGTTAATATCCCAATCGGGCGCGATGGTAACCTCGAATTTGCTCTCGATCAGGTTTTTGAGCTTGGTTTTATGGGCGGCGTTTTCGAGGTTGAAATCAGCGAGGCCGATTTCGGGCAAGGATCCGATTTTGGCTAAAACCAGCTCGTCGGTCAGATCGAGATTGAAGGCTTCGAGCAGGACGAAATAATCCTGTGCCGCTGTGTGGATATCAAAAGCAGTTTTTGATTCCGCACCCGGGTCATCAAATAGGAGCTGGTTGATCGACAGATTGATAACCGGCAGCGGCGAGTCGAAGTCGTCACTTTGGACGACGGTCTTGCCCGCCTCATCCAATGCCGCGAACGTGTCCAGAATGGATTTTTTCAGCCCGCTGATGTCTGTTGTAAAATCCAACAGTAGGGCATCAGCGTCTTCCGCCGGATCGGGTTGGGATGCTGAAGCGTGTTCAGGATCCACTGAATTGACCTGCGGATCATCGGGCGCAAACATCCCGTAGAAGATCACACCGGCGGCCGCCAGGTCGACAAACTCCTCGACGGTCTCGTCGGTAACCGCCTCGATTTCATCCAGGGTGATGCGGCCGTCTGCGGTAATCGTGTCGGCGAAATGGACACTGATCCGCGCCTCCGGTTCCTTGTTTAGGATCCCGTCTGCCGGCGCAGTTCGAACCGATTCTTGACAGCTGTCGGCATCGTCTCCATGGGATTCGATGGACAGGGCGGCGTCAAATTGGCGCACAGCGGCAAAAAATTCGTCCGATCGGGTTGAATCAACCCCGAAGCTGTAATCGAGCTTAAGATCGGCGCTTAAATCGATAACCGTATGATTTTTATGTGAATTTTCGCCAAGATCGTCGGCCGGGCAGTGAGCGCAAACCTCACCTGTACGGGTTGCATTGACTTTTAAATCGAACTGCAACACGTCACCATCCGGACTCACCCCGCCATCCAGGCAATCGACGGTAATGTCTAAGTCACCGTAATCTCCTGGAATTTGCTCAATTGTCTGAAGTACGCCTTGACTGTCGGGCGGGTCGACAGCGTCGTTGAAATAGTCATACACCGGTTTGGCCAACCGGGTATCCAAAATTTCCTTCAAACCGATAAAATCACCCACGGTGAGGTCGCTGGTTGGCGTGATGGTCGCGCCAAACGCATCGAATTTTTCCAGCACGCCCCCCATCCGCGACAGGGCCTTCAGCCCCCTGACAATCTGATCCTGCTGGTGCGATGTGATCACCGAATCTTGATACGAAGATTCATCAGAGTCTGAGGCAGACGCATCATCGTCCTCGTACGCGTCCTCGTTCTCGTCCTCGAAGCCTTTGGAGTAATCGTGATCGTCCTCGCCCTCGAACTCATCCTCGAATTCGCTAGCGAGATCGCCATCGTACTCAGATTCAGATTCGTCCTCGAACTCGTTCTCGTCCTCGGATAAATCAGTCGGATCGTCTTCGCCGAGTCCGGCAAAAATGTCGTCTAAGGATTGGGAGGGATCGTAGGTGGTTTGGTTCTGGTAGGAATTTTCTTCGAGGCGGTCCTCATCGCCGATGGCAACCTCATCGATGTGAGGCAGCAGATCGGTGCCAAGATCGGATTCGCATTCGTCCGTCAGATCGCACGGCAAAGCCGCCGCCGTGTCGGCTGACAACAGAATCCGCGGTTCAAGGTTTTCTAACTCAAACCGGTTATGAGGACCGGACCGTTTCAACGTGAAAGTGCTCCCCCTGTAGTAAGCACGTTAGCGTTAATGGAACGGTTTTAGCCGGATGACCTGGTTCTCAGGCCAAAAAAATAGTTGATTGGTTGATCAGTTGATTGGTTAAATAGTTTTAAATATTGATTTATTCCATATATGCAAAGTAATTGGACATTTTATGATACTTAAAGTCTTTACATAAAGCGCGATGACAATGTCAATCATTTTTTTTATAGTACTATAAAAAATAAATTATATTCATGCCACTTTGTAATACACTAAAATGGCCAACAATTCCTCAATCCCTCAATTCCTCAATCCCTCAATCCCTCAATCCCTCAATCCCTCAATCCCTCATCCTATACCGATTGGGAAGAGGGGATGTCAACCGTAAAAAATTGCGTGTTTATTACTAGCGAAAACTAGTGGCAAGTGGATTTTTTATTTTTGGACGCAGATTTACACGGATTTTCACAGATGTAAGTTGGTTGATAAGCTCATGAGTTGATAAGTTCATAAGCCAGATTGAATTTGAGCTGATTTTTGATGTATTCATATAATCACTTGACGTATTTACGATTTGTATATACATTTAAATCATGCAATTCGAATGGGACGAAAGGAAAAATGAATCGAATATACGAAAACATGGAATCGATTTTAATCATGTCCCAGAAATTTTCAACGGCCCGATGATAATCAACATCGATGATCGGTTTCACTATGAAGAAGAGCGATACATCGGCGTCGGTTTTCTGGGAAATATAATTTCAGTCGTAGCTTTTATCGAAAAGGAAGGGGAGGCCATTCGCATTATATCAGCAAGAAAGGCTAATAAATATGAAAGCAAAAAATTCGAAAAAGAAATCAAAAACCGATTGGGATAAGCTGCAGAAAATGTCTGATGAAGATATTGATTATTCTGATATACCTTCGCTTGACAACGAATTTTTCAAGAAGGGTAAGCTCCGATTGCCTAAATCAAAGCCACTGATTTCGATCAGAATAGATCCGGATGTATTAGAATGGTTTAAAGGTCAAGGCGTGGGTTATCAGACTCGCATGAATGCAGTGCTAAGAATGTACATGGAAGCCCAAACGGATCGTAAAAACGTGGCGTCAGATGCCTGAAAAATTTCATATGCCACGCCAGAGGGGTAGGTTGAAAATCTCACCCCGAAGAAATAGGCTAAGATTTCATTGGGTGAGCTGGGCAGGCAGATTTGCACCAGTAAAAGGGCTCGCAAGACCGCCGGTGAAGTCCTCCCTTTGAGCATTCAGGGAGAGCTGAAAGCCCCCCTCACCGTATGTAAACGCAAGGCGATACCGGTTATTTTTGTAGATCAGACTACCGGTCCGGATAAAATGGCTGTTTTTAACGCATGGCAGGCGCACTTTGATATGTGATGTATCCTACAAATTGCATCAAGACAAACATTCTTTGATTTTTTTCCGAGAATGGGTATAATCAGAGAATCTAACGGATCCAGAGGGATATTTATAAAAATTTCGTAAAAACAAAAATGCAAAATGGGAAACATATTATGCCGAATGTTAGCTACAATCATTTAATGTCTGAGATAAAAGCCCTGGATTTATCAGACCAACTTTGTCTTTTGGAAGAAATGGTGGCAATAATTCGTAAGAAAGCAAGTGAAAACCGATCCCGCAGCATTATGGAGCTGGAAGGCAAGGGTAAAGAGATTTGGAAAAACATTGATGTGCGAAAGTATATTGATGGGGAAAGATCGTCGTGGAATGGATAAATGATCTACAGGGCAAGACAGTTGGGCTGGACACGGCACCATTAATTTATTTTATAGAAGAAAATCCCACCTATTTTTACCAACGATGTCAGACTACCTGAGATACCGTCCATAAAAATTCTCTCCCTTGACGATTTAATCTAAGAGCCATATTCGATAGACTAAGTGCTCTTATTCGTAAATACGGTAACGTATTTCAGTAATAATATTCACCGCCGAGACGCAAAGGGCACAGAGGGTATCTATTTTTATTTGCCGCTGATCCGCCCAACTGACTGGCGTGCAGGAAGGACGGCAAATCAAAATCCGTTGCAACTTCTTTGTGGGACTTGTATACCGTTCGCACGTTTATGAGAATATTATAACTGGCTCAATGATATTTGCCCGTAGGGTAGGTGTTTTTCCCTTTCTGGCCTCTCAGCAGAAAGTGAAAAGAAAAATCAACTCTGCGTTCTTGGCCCCTCGAGCGCAGCCCCGCAGAGCGGGATGCAAGCTCGGGCGCGTGAATCCATGTCTAAAGACTAATTGAGAAGTGCCAAGACATCGGCACCTATCTACCAAAATAAGGCAATCTCAGTTAAGCTGAATTTTGGCTTCAATAGTAGGTTGGGTTGAGATCCCCAAGGGTTTTGTCGGGTTTCGTTCCTCTAGCCAACCTACTAAAAACTGTCTGTTGTTGCTATTTCGACTCTGGGATCGAAACCCAACGCCTTGCATTCGATCCGATATATTTCATCCTTAAATTTGTATATATGTCCGCAATTTTTAAGGCCACGGGCATTGTAAATACCGATTTTCGGCAATTAAGTTATAAGGTTACAATCACTATGTTTGTTCACCAACAGGGATTTTAGCCCTCAGGGCTTAAGCTTTTCTCTCTGTGTCTCCGTGGTGAATTAAATCTTGAAACTGCAATAGACCTTGCGCTATTAACCAGCGATGTCTGGTGGGCACAGCCCACCCTACGGTAAGGAATCTTCGCGACGTCAGGGCTAATCGAGGCGTCGGGGTGCTCTATTCGTCATGCCCGCGGAGGCGGGCATCCAGCCGCAACAGCACCTCATTTCTGAATTCCTGCCTTCGCAGGAATGACGGCCTCAATCTAATGAAACTTCACGATAAATCGTGATTTACGCTTCGCTTCAACCGGCTTACCCGGGTTAGGCTATTTTACTATTGGAAATTATATGAGAAAGAGATAAAATCCAATTGTGTTTTATCTTGTTATTTGTTGATATCCAATAGTACTTCAGCTTTTGGCCATGAGCGTTGTATCTTGTCGGTCAGACACCCAGAATTTTGGGTGAAATTAATCTGTCCTCGAAACCCTAGCCGGGGGCGGAGACAATTTCATGACCCGGTTTTCGGGTTTTCCGGAGACAGCCGGCTGCATCGCATTTCAGCGCCTGTGATGCATACCGACCCTGGGCCGTGTCGAAGATGGCCCGGGAAAATTTCGAGGACGTCCGTGAAATATTGATTTTTTTCTAGCTTTTAAGCTTCAACACTTTAGACGATATTCGATAATTTTCAGCTTCTCATCAATTCCGAATATTTTATTGGATATTTTAATTCCGAACTCAGCCCAACTTCAATCTTCACTTCAAACGTTGTCAAATATTGACCCGGATGATGCGCTTGTTATTTCTGAAGTGGTATTTGCTGAATTGGGATCGCAGTTTAAGTCCTCCAATGAACTGAGTAGATTTTTTAGGGACACCGGTATTATTCTGGTGCAATCGAATGAAGACTCGTTGTTTGAAGCCAGTCGCGCCTGGAGGAAATATTCTCAACGCAAAAAAAATACGATTGTCTGTCCTTTTTGTGGCAGGAACCAGAAACTTGCCTGTGATACCTGCCAAAAGATTATTTCTTTTCGCCAACATATACTGAGCGATTTTTTGATCGGAGCGCACGCTAAGATCCAGGCCGACCGCTTAATAACCAGGGACAGAGGATTTTATCGAACTTATTTTCGCGATCTGGATATCTTTACGCCAAAATGAGAAACAAATTTGTCGTTAGTAAAAGACAAACGATATGCCCTTGTTTTTTATTTCTGCAAAATGGCTTCGGTCGGTGGTGTGAATCTCCTTGCAGCCGGCAAGCATGAATGTGGCCAGAATGATCGAATCAATATACGGAATGCCTCGTCCGGCTTTTAATGAAGCGGCTTTTTCAATTATGGGTCGATCCACTGGCATTACCCGGGCTGATTTATCGATGCTGTCCACCAGTTTCTTGCCCCTGCCCGGTTGGCCTATCCGAAAAGCGATATAGAGCAATTCACCCAGTGTCATCACGGAGACAACCGGCAACGTATCGCTTTCGGCCAACGAAGCCCAAAACGCAATGGGATTTGATTCACTCTTCATCAATCCAATAAAAAAACCGGTGTCTAGGCCGACCATCGATCGTTCTCCCGTTCATGCCGCCATTCGGAAATTGCTTCAGCAAGCCGATCTGACTTGCCCAGAGATTGGGCGATTGTAACAACCTTTCGGACCGCCTCGTTTCGATCCGCATCCATAAAATAGTGGCGCAATGCCTCCTGGATGAGTTGCGATGGCGGCCGCCCGGTTGATTCGACCAGGGAAAGCAGCTCTTTATTCAAATAGACGCTGATATTTCTGCCGGTTGCCGGCTTGTCATTTTGCGATTCGATCCTCGCCATTGCCTTGCTCCTATAGATTTTTATCTAAAATATTAATTTCTAATATAATCTATTAGATTAGCTCGGTCAAGGGTTTATAAAGCTGAAAAATTTCTGATCTGGTGAGGTTGTAACTCCAGAGAAAATGGCTCCGCCCCGCTTAATTAGAAGGTTGGGTCACTGAGTTTGAAACAGGATCACCACATTTTCTCCTTGCTGCTTATAATAGACCCGATAGCCTGGGCTATATTTGTTGGGACACCTTGGTGAAATAGGTTTAAGTCTTCACTGGGCAGGCAGATTTTCACAGATCTATGTAAGTTGATAAGCTCATAAGTTGATAAGTTCACAAGCCAGATAGAATTTGACGCCTATTCCGAAATGGTCGATAAGTTAGCCAACATTATATTATCTATGGTTATTTGTAGTTGAAAAATGTGGCCGCCTATATTATAAACTGCATATATGTTGCGGATTATCATGAAATATCGAAATTGATTTGAGGAATGTGATGTATCAACGAACCCTTGATTTGGCAGAACTCTTGAAAAAAAAGTCGTTTTTTTTGTTCGGCCCCAGAGGGACCGGAAAGACGACGCTCCTGCGCCACACCCTGGCTGACGCCACTGTAATCGACCTGCTGGAAACTAATACCTACCGCGAGTATTTAAAAAATCCATCACTTATTTCAGAACAAAAGTTAAAGCCGATTGTGGTCATCGACGAGGTTCAAAAACTGCCGGAGATATTGGACGAAGTGCACCGTCTGATAGAAGCGCAAAAGCTGACGTTTTTGCTGACCGGCAGCAGCGCCCGCAAACTAAAAAGAGGCGGAGCCAACTTGCTGGCGGGCAGAGCCTGGTGGGCCGAAATGTTTCCGTTAACGTCATGCGAAATCCCGGATTTTGATTTGATGACCTATCTCAACAGGGGCGGATTGCCAGCGGTTTATCCGAGCGATGATTATGTCGAGGAGCTCAGGGCCTACACGGCCTTGTATCTGAAAGAGGAAATCCAGAATGAAGCATTGACTAGAAAAGTGGCTCAATTCTCCGAGTTTCTGGATTTGATGGCCCTGAGCAATGGTGAAGGGATAAGCTATCAGTCCATTGCCGGCGACTGCGGCGTATCACCCAACTCCATCAAGAACTACATCCAGGTATTGGAAGACACTTTGGTGGCCTTTCAGCTCAAGGCGTTTACAAATACCCGCAAAAGAAAGGCCATTGCCCGATCCAAGCTCTATTTTTTTGATATCGGCGTAACCAATTCGCTGGCGAACCGGGGTGAAATTATGGGCGGTTCGGAATTATTCGGCAAGGCATTTGAGCATTTTATCCTGCTGGAGGTGAGGGCCTTTTTGTCCTATGCGAGAAAAAACATTCAGATGTGCTATTGGCGGTCCACGTCCCGCTTTGAAGTAGACCTGGTCCTGGGCAACCAGTGGGGGATCGAAATAAAAAGCGCAGCATCGATACAAGACAAGCACCTCAAAGGGATCCGGGCATTGAAGGAAGAAGGCAATATTCAAAATTTCGCCGCCGTCAGCTGTGATCGAAATGAAAGAATAACACAGGATAACATCGCCATCTTCCCCTGGAAACTTTTTTTGGAACAATTATGGAACGGGGATATCATCTGATTTGCGAACCTGGGTATTGTTTTCGATCCGCCCATGGCGAAAGCTGTCATATTCGATTGAGTTGAAATCTCATTATCTCCTACAATTACAGTGAGATTTGGTGGGCACAGCCCACCCTACAATAATGAATTTTTGGTCACGCTAGGGCTAAGAATAGGTCAAACGGATTTCAGAAAATGTAGCGGCGGGGTTTATCCCCATAAGCGCTAAGTTATTTTAAGCCGTTTTTTCATTTAAAAATATTTTGATAACTGATAGTTACGTCTTCGTGTAGACTCAGAAAGCAATTTTGAAATTTCGTTCCAGCGTGCTATCATTTCTT
>Ga0209786_1000182_pt1 | contig 26321 bp, 20 predicted proteins | sample WorMetilvaeELBA2_FD_187405 | JGI IMG/M metagenome (GOLD analysis project Ga0209786, IMG submission 187405) | Marine gutless worms symbiont microbial communities from Max Planck institute for Marine Microbiology, Germany - Olavius ilvae ELBA.2... ...
TAAAATCTGAGATTGCAATGATTGACTCTGGTTAATTGAATTTTCAAAGAACCGGCTCGGATCGGACCCGTGGAGTGTTGCCTAAAAAAAATTGAAATTTTTTGCTTGACTTCTTCTTGGTGCTCTGCCCAATTACCGGGATGCCCCCGGCTACACTCAGCTTGAAAAGGCCCTGGCGTTTGGCGGTTTTTACAGCGCCAGGCAGCAGCTTGGCTTCGGCAGCGGCAGCAGCGGCAGCATGGACTCCACCAACATCGGGGTGGCCAGTTGGAAACAGGAGATGCTTGCTAAAAACCAATACCAGTTCGATTCGCCCCAAGAGGCGGCCATCTCGATCAAAAGCGCCGCCCGATTGTATGGCGCCTTGCGCTGCGGCATTACGAAGCGGGACAAGCGCTGGGATTATAAACCCATTTACGATATTAAAACCGAACGCGAACTGAGCTGGGAAAAGGATTTTCCCTTCGAGCCCAAAACGGTTATCGTCATCCTGGTGGAGATGGACTTCCATGCCATGGGGGCCGCCCCTTCCTGGATGCAGGATGCAACGGTTGGCGATGCGTATGCGAATGCGATCAAGGTTGCCGGACAACTCACCATCTTTTTAAGGCAATTGGGTTATCAGGCAGTGGCCACGATGAATGACCTGGGCGTCAATGCCCCCTATGCGATTGCCGCCGGCCTGGGCGAAGGCGCCCGCAACGGCCATATCATCACGCCGAAATATGGTCCGCGAGTTCGCATCAGCAAAGTCTACACCGATTTTGAGGCGGTTGAATATGACCGGCCGCGCAGTTTCGGGGTGGCCAGCTTCTGCCTGAACTGCAAGCGCTGTGCGGATTCATGCCCGTCCAAAGCCATCACCTTAGAAGATCAATCATGGGAACCCACTTATTCGTCTGATCCAGACTATATCTGGCATGCATCCCGCGGGATATTGAAATTCCACAATGATGCCAAAAAATGCGCTAAATTCTGGATCGACAATGACGGTTCCTGCGGCAATTGTATTGCCTCTTGCCCCTATAACAAACCGGACTTTTGGCACCATCGACTGGTGGACGCTCAGAATGTAATCGCTCCCGGGCCGGTGCACGCATTTATGCGCGAGATGGACATTTTTTTCGGCTACGGCATGGTGGACGATCCCGAAAAAGTTCGCAGATTCTGGAAAATGGGGGCCAAGATATGATGGATTTCACATGGTATATTCTCGGTGTATTAACCGGCGCGGTTGCCTATTCTCTGTACCTGGTTTCGAAGAAATACACATTGAACTGGCTGTTGTTGTCCGGCCTGATTGCCGGAAGCGGATTAATTCTTTTTACAATAGCCTGGGCCGTCGGGTCGGTCCTCGAAGGCGTACCGCGGGCCGCAAGTATGGGGATGCTTCTATTTGGGTTGAGCGGTGCAATCATCCTGACGGTGACCGCGAGGTTGATTGCTTCCCGGAAAGGAGATTCATAATGATGGGCTTTACCTGGTATTGCCTGGGCCTGCTCACAACCGGTTCGGGGATTTTTATGTGGCACTTTTCCAGGCGCTACCATCTTAACTGGCTGGCCTGGTCCGGCCTGGTCATCGGCATCGTCAATATTTTATTCAGCATTGCCTGGGCCGTTGGATCGGTTCTGGAAGGTGTCCCACGGGCGGCCAGCATGGGGCTGTTGTTGTTTGGCCTTTCCGGAATTGTTATCCTGACCCTGGCTTTTCGATACGCTCTAACCAGGAGGCCGCTTCAGCCTCAAATCGAGAAAAAACCAGTATTGGTCCGAGATGTCGAGATCAAATCCAGGCCGAAAAAGAAAGAAACTGCCAAAAAATCCGCCGTCAGCAAGTATAGCTCAATCGCCTTGCGCTACGGGGCCTATCTTTCTTTAATCATCGCTCTGATCATCGGGCTGACGTCTGAAGGCGAAGACTATGAGGCCATGGTCCGTAATCAATTCAAAGCCCGGAAACTGACCAGGATCAAAGACAGCCCGGTTGTATTTCAACTGGGTAAAAAAGGGGACGGTCCCGGCAATTATGTCCTGATACAGGAGGGCCAGGGCTACGGCGGTCCCTTTGTGCTCGGCATGCGCATCATGGAAGACGGCAGGATCCATGAAGTCATGCCGCTGGACCACAAAGAAACGCCGGCCTTTGCCAAAAAAATTGAGGATGCCGGATACCGGGATCAATTTCTCGGAAAAAGTGTCGGCAATGACTTTATCGTAGGTATTGATATCAATGCTGTTTCCGGGGCCACCGTCACCACCATGGCCGCTGCTGAAGCCATCCGCAACGGCGCCCACCTGGCCGCGGTCGAAAAGTTCAAGCTGGACCCCAAATGGAAAACAGTGCCCTGGAAATTCGGGCTGGATGAAATCCTGATTCTGGCGATATTCGGAATGGCTTTTGTCCCCCGGATCTACAAGCAAAAGCCATGGAAATACATATATCTGGCGGCAACCATAGCAATAGTCGGCTTTTATCTGAATGCAGCGATATCAGTCGGCAATATTGCCGGTCTGGCCCTGGGCTATATACCCGGCATCAAAGATCATCTCATATGGTGGATTCTGGTGGTGGGTACGATACTGGGCATTATTGTTCTAGGCAAAAATGTTTATTGCTACCGGGTTTGCCCGTTTTACGGGATCGAATATGTCCTTCAAAAGATCAGCGGCATGAAGCTGAACCCCTCCCGCGCACTGTTGAAGCGGACGCGGTTTATCATTAACTTCCTGCTTTGGGTGTCATTAATGGTGATATTCCTGTCGAAGCATCCGGCCCTGGGTTCTTTTGAACCATTTGCCATGACGTTTTCGCTGAACGGCACCGGCGTCCAGTGGTTCATTTTGCCGCTGGCATTGATCGGCTCCTTTTTTATGTCCACCTTCTGGTGCCGGTTCTTTTGTCCCTGCGGGCAGGCCCTCACGAAGCTGGTGCAATTTAGAAACAGCATCCTGAACAAGATTAAAGATAAGAAGTAGTTTTCAAAGGAGATTCCATGCCGTCAGCCGCAAGCAAATCAACATCAAAACAAAAATCAAATAGCAGCGCAGGTTCGGCCGGAAAATATTTGGCCAACCTGATCTATCTGGCTACGATCCTGTTTGTCGCCGGATTTATCTGGCAATCCATTTCTTCCATTGGGGGATAGTTATGAAACGAGTAATCAAATGGTTTTTGATTTTTATGATTTTATTAATTTTGTCAGGATGTCAGGAAAAAACACCACCAAAAGAAACAATCCGGATGGTGCGGGCGGAACAGGTGAGTGATCCGGCCGAATTTGCCAAACGTTGGTTCCCCGGACAGGCCAGGGCGACCCAGGAAGTAGATCTGTCTTTCCGCGTGGCCGGCCCCTTGATTGAGCGCCCAATCAATGTCGGAGATGAAGTACCCAAAGGTCAGGAGCTGGCCAGGATCGACCCGCGGGACTTTGAGGTGGTACTTCACAATGCCCAGGGGCAGCTGGAACAAGAACAAGCGGTATTGATGCGGGCCGAGGCAGACTATGAACGCATTGTTCAGATTGAAAAACAGGACCCGGGTGCTGTGGCCCAAATTTCGGTTGACCGTGCCCGTCAGCTTGTGGGTAGCTCCCAGGCCCGCATTCGTTCGCTGCAGGCCACCGTGGCCGATGCCCAAAACTTTTTGAGTTATACATACCTAGAAGCACCGTTTGACGGTATTATCACCGCCACCTATGTTGACAATCATCAGTACGTTAGGATGAGGCAGCCCGTTGCCCGGCTGATCGACCATTCCCAGATTGAAATGATCGTCAATATTCCTGAAAACCTGATACACCATGCCGATTACCTCAAAGCAGCCGGCAAAGTGTTTATCGTGCGCTTCGACCCCTTTCCTGATCGCAAATTTGAAGCTGAAATTAAAGAAATCGGCAAAGAACCATCCCGAACAACCCGCACCTACCCGGTGACGCTGATTATGGACCAGCCCGAGGATATTAAGATACTGCCAGGGATGGCCGGAAAAGCCACACGGGTGGTGGCGGTGCCGGATATGAAGGACCAGTCCGGCATTGTCATCCCGGAAACGGCAGTGTTTTCACCCGAAAACAGCGATACGACCTATGTCTGGGTGATTGATGATCAGGCCAAAACTGTGAATAAAAGGCAGGTCAAAGTCGGCGAGCTTCTGGATACCGGCATTGCGATTACAGACGGGCTGACGCCCGGTGAGTGGATCGCCACCGCCGGTGTGCACTATCTGCAGGAAGGACAACAGGTGCGTATCCTGTCCGAGACGCCGAAGGGGGGAACCAAATGAATCTAGCCGCACTTGCCATTGAAAAACGGGCGATTTCTTATTTCGCTATTTTCTTGCTGGTGGTGGCCGGCATCGGCGCTTTTTTCAGTCTCGGTCAACTGGAAGATCCGGAGTTTACGGTCAAGACCGCGGTGGTCACAACCCGTTATCCCGGTGCCGCTCCCGAAGAGGTTGAGCTCGAGGTGACCGACCGTATCGAGCTGGCCATCCAGGAAATGCCCCAGATAGATTACCTGGAATCGTTTTCGCGTGCCGGCATGTCACTGGTTATGGTCAACATCAAAGAGGAATACTGGTCCGATCGCCTGCCCCAGGTTTGGAATGAGCTGCGTCGAAAAATACGCAATATTGAAAATTCGCTTCCGCCGGGAGCGGGCAGACCCGATATTTCAGATGATTTTGGGGATGTCTTCGGTTTTCAGCTGGCAGTTGTGGGCGATGGATATTCCTACGCCGACCTGGAGGAATATGCCAAAGACATCAAAAAAGAAATCAGTCTGGTCAAGGGCGTGGCCAGGGTGGATCTGTGGGGAGTTCAGCAAAAGGCGATCTATGTGAATGTTTCCCAATCTCAGATCAGTGAACTGGGATTAACGCATGCTAATATCCAGGCCATTTTAAGCCAGCAAAACATGGTCGTAGATGCCGGCAGTGTGGATCTGCAGCGCAGACGGTATCGCATCGCACCGACCGGCGAGTTTCGATCACCCGCGGATATCGCCAACCTGCAAATCAGTGCCACCCTGGCAGAGGAACTGTCCGCTCTGCCGGCTATGCAAACTGACCCGACCGCCTTTGAACCACCCCCCGAGTTGACCGAGTTGATCCGAATTCGCGACATTGCCACTGTGGCCCGCGGTTATCTGGAACCACCGACCACGCTGATGCGTTACAACCGGCAGCCGGCCATCGGAATATCCATCACCAACGTAACCGGCGTCAATACGGTCGAGGTCGGCAAACGTATCGACCAACGCATCGAAGATATTATACCGTTGCTGCCGATCGGTATCGAAATCCACCGGGTGCACTGGATTTCGGACATTGTGCAGGAGGCCGTCAACGGATTTTTAATCAACTTCGCTGAAGCCGTCGGTATCGTGTTACTGGTCCTCACCTTTGCGATGGGGTGGCGCATGGGGATAATCATCGGCTCATCTCTGGTGTTAACCATTTTGGGCAGTTTTATCCTGATGGCAATCATCGGCATTGACCTGCAGCGCATGTCACTGGGGGCTTTGGTCATTGCGCTGGGGATGATGGTGGATAATTCGATTGTGGTAGCCGACGGGATCGTGGTGCGCATGCAAAACGGCATGGATCGTAAAAAGGCGGCCATCGAAGCGGCATCCCAGCCATCCATGCCGCTTCTGGGGGCCACTTTTGTTGCGGTCATGGCGTTTTACCCGATTTTCGCATCGGTTGCGGACTCGGGTGAATACTGCGGCACGCTCTTTACCGTTGTGGCCATATCGTTGCTGACGAGCTGGCTGATTTCCATGACCATTACGCCGCTGCAGTGTATCGATATACTGCCGGATCCCAAAAAAGGCAAAACTGAAGTTGAACCATATGCCGGAAGGTTTTACCGGGTCTTCCGCCGCATTCTGGAGGCAGCGATTCGATTCCGGTTTTTCACGATTGCCGCCATGACCGCTCTATTGGTGGTGTCCCTCATCGGGTTTGGCAATGTTAAACAGATGTTTTTCCCGGACTCATCAATGACCAAATTCATGATCGACTACTGGGCACCCGAGGGAACACGGATTCAGACAGTGGCAGCAGACCTTAAAAAGGCCGAGAAAAAATTGCTGGCCGATGAGCGGGTGGACAGCGTGGCGGCCTTCATCGGCGCCGGTCCGCCCCGATTTTACCTGCCGGTTGATCCGGAAAGCCCCTATCAATCCTATGCTCAGTTTATCGTCAACGTGCAGAATTATCGCGATATAGACGGCCTGATGAACGACTTGCACGCCTGGTTTCGAGAAAATTATCCCCAGGCCCTGGTGCCGTTGCGCAAATATGGGGTGGGTCCCAGCAACACCTGGAAATTCGAGCTGCGCATCAGCGGACCTTCTATTGCGGATCCCGGTGTGCTGCGGTCGCTGGCCGATCAGGTCGTTGCCATTTTGGAGGGTAGTCCTCTGGCGGATGCCGCCCGCACGAACTGGCGTCAGCGGGTTCAAAAAGTGGTACCCGAATACAACCAGGAGCGCGCCCGCTGGGCAGTGGTAACCCGCGAAGACATGGCCAACACAACCAAACGGGCTTATGACGGCCGTCCCGTCGGACTTTATCGCGAAAAGGACGATCTGATTCCGATTTTGCTGCGCCATATTGAAGAGGAGCGGGAGTCCGTCAGCAACATTAAGGCATTGCAGGTCCAGCCCAGTTTAGCGACCTACACCATACCGCTTTCCCAGGTGACCGACGATATCAAGCCTGAATGGGAAGATTCGCTGATCTGGCGCCGCGATCGCCGCCGAACCATCACGGTCCAGACCAACCCGGTATTTGGTGTGACCCTGCCGACAATGCGGACCAGCGTCCTGGCCGATATCGAAGTTATAAATCTTCCACCGGGCTACTCTATGGAATGGGGCGGTGAGCATGAAGACACCGTGGATTCACAGGCCGCACTGATTCCTGGAGTCATACCGGCGGTTGCCGTCATATTATTTATTATTGTAGCCCTGTTTAACGCTATCCGGCCGCCGTTAATCATCGTCCTCACTATTCCGTTTGCGGCCATCGGGATTACGGCCGGATTGCTGTCAACCGGCACTCCCTTTGGATTCTTGGCGCTGCTGGGCGCCATGAGCCTCTCCGGCATGATGATCAAAAACGCAATCGTACTGTTAGAAGAAGTTAATTTGCAGTTAGAGTCGGGAAAATCCAGATATCAGGCAGTGGTGGACTCAGCCCTTTCGCGTTTGCGACCGGTGGTTTTAGCGGCAGCCACAACTGTTTTGGGCGTCATCCCGCTGCTGCAGGATGTTTTTTGGATCGGCATGGCCGTGACCATCATGGCAGGGCTCACCTTCGGCACCATCCTGACCATGGTGGTGGTGCCGACGCTTTACTGCATTATGTTTCGCGTTAAATCGCCAAATAAGTCAAAACAGGAAACTACTGCTTAGAAGTTTTCCGGATAAAAAAAGAATAGATAAATATCGAATAATTAGATCAACCGATCCTGAAAAAGCCTGCTAATAAATGTATTGCTATCTAAAGTTCGAATCTGCTTAAAGTAAAAGACATTTCGATAAATTAATCGGTCTGTTATATTTGTGGATAGAGCGACACGCGGCGCAAGCGCCCCCGCAGCGTCAGGCGCTTGCGCGACGTGTGCGCTGCGCGAGCGATACCGCCAATCCGAAATCCCAATTCTAAAATCCAAAATTATGGCCCCACCCCCAGCTATTCATAAACACTATGCCCGTTTAATTCCGGTTCATACCTCAGGCGCCGTGAGATCTTCAGGGCGAATTCCCCGATAATCTCACCGAACTCGTCGAAACGTTCCGGCTGCAGCCGGTCGGAGGGCCCGGTGATCCAGATCGAGGCGATGGGCTCCAGCTTGTGATTGAATATCGGACAGGCAACGCAGTGCAGGTTGATGATTTCTTCCGCCAGATCGGTGGCATAGCCTTTTTCTCTGGCCTCTTCGATATTTTTTAAAAAACTTCGTTTGGTAATAATGGTGTTCTCGTTGAAGCGGGTATAGGTGATGGAATCAATAATTTTGGCTTGATCCTCCAAATTCATATACGCCAGCATGGCCTTAGCGGGCGCGGCCGTGTGCAGCGCGAAATTATGGCCCGGATCGACCATCACTTTCAGCGGCTGGGTGCTGAGAACCTGTTCCAATATGACGCCCCGGGTGCCGACCAGGGTGCCGAGCAGCACCGTCTCGTTGACATCATCCCTGAGTTCCCGCATGACGTCGATGGCCTTTTCCACCATATGCGCTTCACCCACGGCGGAATAGCCGATGGCCAGAAATTTGGCCGTAAGCTGATGACTGCAGATAATTTATTCTGGCATGAGTTGGGTATCCTTCTAACCCCTTGCACAAATTCATATTCCATCAACCAATCTAAAATGCTTTCGCATCCAAAATAGGATCGATTCAGGCACGAAGTCCACAATAAATTGAGGCTCAAAAATTTTTAGATGCTCTTGCAAACTAAAGGCAAAAGGTTTTAGGTGTCAGGCTGACCGCTTGTGTCAACCTGGGGCCGTTTTTACGTATCCTCCTGACACCTGAAACCTGACACCCGAAACCTTACTAATTACAAAATACCAACAACTGTTCACGAAGCTGACTCTTTCCGGCTGATGAGGTGGTTTGATGCAGCGGCGGTCAGCAATGCAGCACCAATGACCAAGGTCTGGAAATAAGCTGGAACAAGCGTTAACATCCCCACCGTCAGAGCCATAATGATCAGAGCGCCAATGAATGATCGAAGGACCCTGCCTTCACCACCGCTGAAAGCTGTACCGCCAACCAGGACAACAAGGATAGCATTGAGTTCCATTCCATCTCCTGAAAGTGGATCGCCCAGTGACATGAAGCTCGATCGAGCAATGCCGGCAAGTGCTGCCGTAACACCTACGATTATATAGAGTAAGAAAACGACTCTATTTGTGTTGATCCCGGACAGAGTAGCAGCTGTGGGATTGCCCCCGGTCGCTGCTGCATACTTACCAAGTAAAGTCCGGTTCTGGGCAATGACGAGGACGAGAATGACCCCTGCAGCAATCCAGAAAGCCATTGGAAGGCCTAACAACACTCCCTCTCTGCCATACGAATTAAACCAGCTTGGCATTTTTAAACCACCACCCGATTTGATCGCTGAAACACCGTCCTGCACCAGAAGCAATGCAATTCCTTTGTAAAAACTAAGCGTTATCAGCGTTGCGATCACAGGCGTAATTTTAAGCCTGACGACCAGAAATCCGTTGATCACTCCTAACCCGGCACCAGCCACTACTGTGATTGCAAAGGCGAGGACGAACGGAACACCGTTGATTGCGAGCAAGGCGTAGATGACTGCACTCAAGCTCATTGCGCTGCCGACAGAGAGGTCGATATAGCCCGAAACCATTAGCAGGCAGAAGGCACCCGAGAGTGTGATCAGCGGTGCAGATACCCTGAGAATATTGATGATGTTCTTCTTGTACAGGAAGTTCCCGCGTTCAAAAAGGCCATAGCTGTCAAGATTCGCAACACTCAATCCAAGGATGACTGCCACAAGTACAAAGTAGATGTAATAGTTGCGCAGGAACTGTGCAATACGGTTACCTGGTGTGGTCACGGGTTGATCAAGAGTAGATGGTATCGACATAAAGTCACCTGTTTCTCCGGGCGAGTGCCCATGTTTGTGTCACAATTGCGAGGAAAACGGTTATGGCTTTAAGGGTGAACTGCCAATCTGGTGACAAGACCATACCTGTCGCGGCCGAGGTCACGATAGCAAGGATAATTGCACCAAAGAACATTCCCACCACTGATCCAAAGCCTCCAACGATGGAGACGCCGCCTAACAGTGAAATCACCAGCGCATCGAATTCCATCAACATCCCGCGATTCGAATATCCGGACTTAAATTCTGAAGACAAAAGAATTCCCACGATTCCTGCGATGGCTGCACTGAACAAATACAGGTAGGTTAGGTGCCTGGATCTATCGATGCCGGATAACCGGGCTGCTATCGGGTTCGAACCAAGCCAAAAGGTTATACGACCAAAAACCATCTTCCTCTCTATGAAGATAGCGACAAGGAGCAAAAGTGTCATAAAGACCACGGGGAATTTAATCGACGTCCCAAACATCGTCAAATTTCCAATAAAACCAAAGACCTCCGGAAGATTGGTGTTTCGCTGCGATCCTTGAGTGATAACCTGTGCAATGCCCCGTGCCACCAACATCGTTCCGAGCGTCACTATGATTGATGGAATACGGAAACGAACGACAAAGAGCGCATTCAAACCACCGATCATGAGAGCGCCGCCTAGTGCGCACAGGATTGCGAACCAGTAAGGTAATCCGATTCCGACTGATAGAGGGTTCGTACCGCCGGTTGACTGGGCGAACCAGACGCTTAGAACGCCCGCCAGGGCAACATTACCCCCGACTGACAAATCGAAGTTCCCTGACACAAGGAGAAACGTTACCCCGACACCGAGTGAAATGACCGCCCAGTTATTGGTCACCAGGTTGAGCAGGTTGAGCCACTGGAAAAAATTTGGCACCAAAAGAGAGGCAACCAGAAATAAGGTGATCGCCACAACCGCTACAAATAGCGTGATAAACGTGCCGTCGCTCATGCGGTGACGCGAAACCGTCCCGCCGGCTTTTGTAGAAACACTCATTTCACCCAACTCCTTCCCCGCCCGTCACAATATTAAGAATGTGTGATACGTCGACATCGGCATTATTAATGACTTCAGACTTAAGAGAACCCGCGTACAAAAGGAAGATACGATCACAGATCCCAAGTACTTCTTCGAGCTCCGATGAGAAGACGGCGACCGATTTTCCTTCACCGGCCAAGCTCCTGATGATATCATAAATCTCTGTTTTGGCGCCTACATCGACACCACGAGTCGGCTCATCAAGCAAGAGCAGGTCCGCTTGTGAAAACAAACACTTTGCAAGAACAACTTTCTGCTGGTTCCCGCCTGACAGCTTCTTCACGTGTTTATCGATCGAATCAGTAGCAATGCTGAGCTGGTTGACATAGTCGACAGCAGCTGTCTGTTCATCAAGAGACCGGAAAATACCTCTGTCCGACATTCGGTGCAAATTCATAACTGGAATGTTTTTACGAATTGTAAGTTCGGTGAACAAACCTTGTGTTCGTCTTTCCTCCGGAACCAGTGCGATGCCCGCTGCAATTGTGTCTTTCGGCGACCTTCCAATCTTCTGGCCCTTGAACAGGATTGAACCGGAGACTTCATCAGCTCCGAACAGGGCTCGGGCGATTTCGGTTTTTCCAGCCCCGACGAGTCCGTAGAAACCGACGATTTCACCTCGGTTAATATGGAACGAAACGTCCTTGAGCAGTTTATTTGTCAATCCTTTTGCTGTTAGAACAGCTTCTTTTCTGACTGTTGTACTGGGTGTGTAGCTTTGGAACACACTGCGTCCGATCATCATTTCAATCAACTCTGACCGCCCTGCGATATCCTTCAGCGGCTTCGTAGCGATGTGCTTTCCATCTCGAAGTACTGTTACGGTCTCGCCAAGCTGCAGGATCTCATCCAGTTTGTGTGAAATGAAGATGACTGTCACAGCCTCCTTCCTCAAACGCCGTATCACTCCGAATAACCGTTCGACCTCTCGCTCAGACAGAGCCGCTGTTGGTTCATCCATGATAATTACGTTTGCTCCGGAGGATGCCGCACGAGCTATTTCGATGATTTGCTTCTGTGCAACACTTAACGACGAGACTCTGGCCGACGGGTCGATGGAAGGCTCAATCGCTTTGAGTGTCCGGATCACGCGATCTTCGAGGTCGGATTTAATCAAAAACCCAAAGCGACTTCGCTCCATTCCAAGTGTAAGGTTTTCCAATACTGTAAGTTCGTCGACGACGTGAAGCTCCTGGAAGAGTGTGGCGATGCCTGCGTCACGTGCATCTTGCAGATTGTTTGGCTTGTATTCCGAACCGTTTATTCTCATCGTTCCGCTGGTGGGGAGCAATGCACCTGTCAACATTTTGATAAGTGTCGATTTTCCAGCACCGTTTTCACCTACCAGGCAATGGATCGTACTGCTTTCGATTGAGAGGCTTACATCGTCTACTGCCCTTACACCGGGGAAGTCCTTGGTGAGTCCGTGGATCGAAAGAACGGGTGGTGGTTGTTTTTCTGTCACGGTGGCTCTCCGTCACCCCGGGTCGCAGCAAAGTTTAAATGACACTGCTACCCGGTTGAATTTGTGAGTTTTTTCTATGAACTGATGGTGGAGTAGGAATAACCCCCACTCCGACCACCGTTGTTCTCTAAAATACCTGGTGATCAAAGGGGGGTCCATTTTTGACCACCAGGCTATCAGGCCGTTTTCTTGTTACTTGCCGAACTGCTCAGCGAGCCACTGTTTTGCTCTAGCTTCAGACATTGACCAGTAGGAAATAGTGTAGGCCTTGTAGAAAAATTCCTCAGCGGGGATTTTCGAGGCTGCAACTTTGCCATTCAGAACATCCATGATTAGATCGATGCGTCCGCGTGAAGTTTCAATCGGTGGCAAGCCCATGGAAAGTTTGAGGCTGGAGTTGGGGTCATAGACTTGACGGAATTCAACACTGTCGAAGTCTACACTGGCAACGATTTCGGTCAAGGGCCTGCCGTTATCGAACTTGCCGCGGCCCAGTTGAGAGAGGCCAGCCATTGTTCCAACCGTTAGATTAGAAGCCTCGGAATAGATGAGGTTAACTTCAGGTCGCTGTGTCAACAGATCGATGATAATTTGCTTTGCCGCTTCCTGCCCCTTACTTGAGTCCATGCAGCCAAGGTTTTCAGCTTTCGGGTCAACAGACAGGACCCCTTTAGCGAACGGAGCGGTACGCCCGGAGTTGACTTCTGTATGGTTCGGCCATCCAAGCTGGACCATAACGATCGGCTTGTCCGGATGTGATAATTTCCAGGCGTATGCCATTTCCACACCCATCCGGTATGAAATACCGGCCTCATCACTACGTGCAGTCGGGATACCAGTATCTGCAAGTGGGCTGAAAAATGATGTCATGGCAATCTTATCAGCTAGTGCTTCATTAACACCCGGTTTAGCTGCTTCCGCGTCCCAGATGTGAAGCGTCGCTCCATCGAAAGCGCCGGCTGCGACTTGGTCTACATTTTGAGTCATCACTGCAGAGTCAGCTTTACCATCAAAAACAACGATTTCTGCACCGTATTTCTCTTTAGCGTACCGTTTGGCCTCGGTAGCCTGGGACTGGTGAAACACATTCGACAAGTCAGACACGAAGAACGCGATTCGCTTGCTACCCGCATTGACTGTGGTGACACTGGCGGCTACCAAAATTAAAGATGAAACCATCAACCCTACCAAAAACCCCATCGTAATCTTTCTTTGTCCCATTAACATTTTTTTTCTCCTTTTGTTGTTGATTGAGCCGCATGAATAGACGGCTTTTGTTGACCAATTATCAGATTGTGAAAAATGTAATTTACTTCAAATGGTGATATTATGGATCGATATTTCATTTTCCTCTCCTCTCAAAAATTTGAGATGGACAAGATAGTTTTTAATTATATAGAACAGTGTTTTTTTTATCCGTAGAACAGTATTTTATATTTGTCAATAATAAATCTCATTATTTTAATTTATCTGAACTATTCCTATGCTATCCCACTGATTGTCATATTCAAAATAGGGAAAGACTTTTTTGTGCAGGTTTTGAGTATTCCAGTCATCAATAATATCTGCTGCACGGGTATCTAAAGACTGGATACCCGCTCTTATCGGCAACCCATTTTTATTAAGCAGATATTCCGTCAATTATTATCCTCCTGAATGCCAAGGTTTAACATTTAAACACGTTCGCCCTTGCACCTTCTGTCCGTTATAAGCTTTTCAAGTTACATGGCCTCTACGTCCAGACGTATCCGGACCAGGTCAGGTGCCTCAAGTTCAATATCTCCTGCCAGTACATTATTCGTAATATGCGCCTGCTTCCTGGCACCGCATAAAACATGGGTTATGCCTTCCTGGGCAGCAGTCCAGGCAATTACCAGCTGGGATAATGAGCAATTGTATTTTTCCAGAAGATCTTCCCACCCATCGAGCATATCAAGAACTTTTTTTCTATTTTCCGGTTGAAACCAGGGAATTTCGTTTCTGAAAGACCCTTCGGGGATTTCCACATCCATGCCGATTTTACCGGTCAGAAGACCCTGCTCAAGCGGTGAATAGGCCAATATACTGATGGTGTTTTTTTGACAATACGGCAATAGCCCTTTTTCAATTTCACGATCAAGCATACTGTATTTAGGCTGAACAGCATCTAATACACCTGCATCCTGGTATAATTTTATCTCATCTATGTTCACATTGGATACTCCTATGGACCGGATCTTACCCTCCTCTTTAAGTTTCATAAGACATTGCATGGCATCTTCAATGGGATACTTGTCCGGCTCCATGGGTTGCCAGTGAGTGTGGTAAAGATCAATATAGTCAGTATCCAGCCTCCTGAGACTGTCTTCTAGTTCTATCCGGATCGTTTCCGGAAGCAGACAACGCCTGACATGCTTATTTTCCAATTCAAAGAATGAAGAGCCTCTGTCATCCTTCCACCATAAACCACATTTTGTAGATAAGACCACTTTATCCCGTTGTCCCTTAATTGCCTTACCCACAATCTTTTCGCTGCGTCCCCAGCCGTATGCTGGAGCTGTATCAATCAGGTTGATCCCTGCATCAATGGAAGCCTGAATGGTCCTGATAGACTCAGCGTCGTTTGAATCTCCCCACCAGGTACCTCCACCGATGGCCCAGGTACCAAGTGCAACAATTGAAGCTGAGATGCCTGTATTTCCTAAAGTCCGATATTTCATTTTTTGTCTCCTACCGTTCATTTTTGAGATGGATAGGTTGGTTTTTTTATTATATAGAACAGTGTTTTTTTAATATGTAGAATAGTGTTCTATATTTGTCAAGAGTTATTTTCAATAAATTAATTTTTTTCTTGACATTTACCTGAGATGTTTTAAAAAAGATATCGGATCGAAAAACGTTATAATAAAGAATAAATAGCCATTTTACAGAATCTTAAATTCAGATTGATACTTACTTTCACAAGGTGGGGGGGTGACACTCTGATAAAAATATTATTTATTATTTAAAATTATATTCTATATAATAAATTTAGTCGCTTTCCGGTTAAGGCACCGGGTTGTGAGTCACTAATCACAAAAAAAATTAGGACTAAAAAGATGGGTAACAATTATATCATCCCAAGTATAGACAGAGCATTTGAAATCATCGGTTATCTGGCAAATAAACCAAAAGGCTGCGGCATCACTGAAATTGCAGAGCAATTCGATTATCCGAAAAACAGTGTCTTTCGGATCTTGAAAACCCTAACATTCAAAGGGTATGTCCTTGAAATAGATAAACAATATCAATTGTCGGCCAAATTTCTTGCCATAGGCTATTCCGCTGTGGGCGAGGCCCACATGGTGGAGAAAGCGATTGACGCCATGCGGGACCTGAGAGATGAAGTCAACGAAACCGTTCTGCTGGGTACACTCGTCGGCAGCACGGGCGTTATCCTGGAACAGGTTCTCAGCACACAGCCGTTAAAAGTCATGGTTGACCCGGGTCATAATTTCGCGCTGCACACGGCGGCTCCGGCCAAGGCAATCCTGGCTTATATGAACCAGAAGGACCGGGGCAAAATTATCGATTCGATCACTTATACGCGCTTTAATGAAAACACGATTATTACTAAAAGACAGTTTGTAAAAAATTTAGAAGAGGCCAGAAAAAAAGGTTATGCAACCGATATGGCGGAAGAAATAATCAATTTACATTGCGTTGCTTGCCCGATATTCAACCATAAGCTGGAACCGATCGCTTCCATGTGGATCACCGGACCGGCCGAGCGGATACAGCTGGAACGCTTTGACGAGTTTGGCGAGATTATCGGAGAATTTGCGCTGAGGATTTCACGACGTTTCGGATATGAACCCGATTTAAACGGTCACAGTACGTAATACTGGCGGCTGCGGTCGCAACAGCCTGCGCCGGCGGAACCGCGTACTGGAGTAATGGTCGCAAGGCCGGCTGCCTGATTACAATACTACAATACTCCATCACTCCAGTACTCCGCGATCGATAGACACTTGGACGGCAACTGATCCTCGGTATACCTTATTATTGTTTATAGAACCGTAAAATAATATAGCGGAGCGACATCCTTATTTAATGTTCAATGGATTTTTTGAAAAGACGCTACGGACTGGTGCCTTCGTCCTCAGAACGCTGGATTGAGGCCATCCTGCCGACGGATAAACAGGCTGCCATGCTGGAAATTTCTCCAAGTACGCCAATGCTGGGTATCGAATCCTGCACCTATCTGCTGGACGGTCGAGCCTTCGAATATTACTACGCCATTCACCGCAGCGACATTAGCCGACTACATTTTACCTTTTGGTAGGATACTTATCTAATAGAAAGAGTTGTCTCTAATAAACTACCTGAGCGTTTTTCCTTATGATGGGCAATTGAACTACAGACAATAGTGTATATTACTTAATCTGAAATCCCAATTCTAAAATCCAAAATTATCGCCCTGCCCCCACTACTCATAAGCACTGTGCCCGTTCAACTCCGGTTCATACCCCAGGCGGCGTGAGATCTTCAACGCAAATTCCCCGATGATTTCACCAATCTCATCAAAGCGCTCGGGCTGCAGGCGGTCGGAGGGCCCGGTGATCCAGATCGAGGCGATGGGCTCCAGTTTATGATTGAAAATCGGACAGGCAACGCAGTGCAGATTGATGATTTCTTCGGCCAGGTCGGTGGCATACCCTTTTCCCCTGACCTCTTCTAAATTTTTTATAAAATGCCGTTTGGTGATGATCGTGTTCTCGTTAAAGCGGGTATAGCTAATCGAATCGATAATTTTGCCCCGGTCCTCCAAATTCATATACGCCAGCATGGCCTTAGCGGGCGCGGCCGTGTGCAGCGCGAAATTATGGCCCGGATCCACCATCACCTTCAGCGGCTGGGTGCTGAGAACCTGTTCCAATATGACCCCCCGGGTACCGACGAGGGTGCCGAGCAGCACCGTCTCGTTGACATCATCTCTGAGCTCCCGCATGACGTCGATGGCCTTTTCCACCATATGCGCCTCCCCCACGGCGGAATAGCCGATGGCCAGGAATTTGGCCGAAAGCTGGTACAGCCGGTCGGTTTCGATAATATACCCCTTGGCAGCCAGGGTTTTCAGGATACGAAATACGCTGTTTTTGGGATAACCCATTTTATCCGCAATGGTCGTAATGCCGCACCCCTTGGGCTGTTTTGCCAAGAAGCCGATGATTTCAAGTGCGCGATCCAGACTTGGTATGATGTAGTTGTTTCCCATTTGAATCGATATCCTTTATATGGTGAATGAGATTGATTTCGAACTATTTCAGGTACTGAGCCCAACACATTATAGCCACCCCGATGTGGCCGCTGCAGCGTATTCCCTGACACCAACATCCCAACACACCGGAACTCCCATGGTTAAATCCCAGGGCACCCTTGGGGGCGCAGTTAAAAACCGGTTATTAGGTTCTTTTATTTTATTATATAGAAAAAGGTTCTATATAAATTACGTATAATTTTGTGATTTTCAACCGGCAAGCTGCTCATATAAGAATAAAAATTGCAACTCAGCAATTGATCCGCACGCCTTAAACTCTATATAATATAGATTTAATTATCATCATAGACATATTTTCTATACTATTTGACTTAATTGTCAATAAAAAAAATTTATTTTGATAAAAATAATTCTTGACACAGATAAAATAGCGTTCTATATAGCAAAAATATCTTGGATATTGGTAGATTAAACGAAAATTTTGTAGCAGGAGGTAAAAATGCAATATCGAACACTGGGAAAAACGAATATCTTGGCCTCAGCGGTCGCCCTCGGCACCTGGGCCATCGGCGGCGGACCCTGGTGGGGTGATTCAGACGACAACGAATCCATCAAAGCCATCCAGGCTGCCATCGAAGCCGGGGTTACCCTGATCGACACCGCCCCGGCCTATGGCTGGGGTCACAGCGAAGAGATCGTCGGCAAGGCTGTCAAAGGGCAACGGGACAAAGTGATCCTGTCCACCAAATGCGGTTTGTGGTGGAAGGATGATCGCGGTACTTCATTTTTCGAAATGGGCGACAAGCATGTCAGACGCTGCCTGCTGCCGGACACCATCCGCGAAGAAGTCGAAATCAGCCTTGGCCGCATGAATACCGATTATATAGATCTGTACCACACCCACTGGCAGTCGCTGGAACCGGACAAGTATCCGATTGACGACTCCATGCAGTGCCTGATGAAGCTCAAAGAAGAGGGTAAAATCCGGGCCATCGCCGCATCCAACGTGGACCTCGATCACATAAAGCAGTACCAGGCCGCCGGCATTCTGGACGCCATTCAGCCCAGATTCAGCATGCTCGACCGCGCGATCGAAAAGGAAATCGGACCCTATTGTCTTGCCAACGGCATCAGCACCCTGGCTTATTCACCGTTGGAACAGGGCCTGTTAACGGGTAAAATCGGCATGGATCAGACGTTTGCCGAAGGTGTATATCGCAACGAAATTCCATGGTATTTGCCGGTAAACCGCCAGAAAGTCCTCAACATGCTCGAGGGCTGGTCCGACCTGCTGGCAAAATACAATTGTTCCCTGTCCCAGCTGGTGATTGCCTGGACCATGGCCCAGGAGGGCATCACGTTCGTTCTGTGCGGTGCCAGAAAACAAGCGCACGTCACCGATAATGTTGCCGCCGCCGGACTTGAGATCGAGGCGGGCGATCTGGCCCGAATCCGCCGGGATGCCGAAGCGCTGGGCGCACCCGAGGAGTAATCCAACTTGAAAGGCTAGCGTATAAAGCAAGGACATCGCAATCATGAACGACGCAGAACATTACCTATCCGTACAAAATGAACTGGGAGAAACCCCGATTTGGGTCCCGGAGGAAAAATCACTTTACTGGGTCGATTTCATCCGGAATACAATTTTCCGGATTGACGTCGAAACCAAGAAGCACGAATCTTTTAAACCGGATATGCCGGTCAGAGGGCTGTGTCGCCGGGGCCCGGACGGCTGGTTGGTTATCACCGACGCCGGCCTGGCATTTTGGGATTCAAGATCCAACCAATGTGAGTTTATCGTCGATCCATACAAAAACCAGCCGGACCTCGAGCTTAACGACGGCGCGATAGACCGCCAGGGACGCCTGTTGGTTGGTTCATTCAACTCCGCCCGACACGATGCTCCTGACGGGTCTCTTTACCGCCTCGATCCCGACCGGTCCCTACATAAAGTCGATAAGAACATCGCCCTGTCTAACGGTATCGCCCTCAGCCCGGATGGCAAAACAGTATACGCCTCCGAAATGTCCGCCTCTAGAATCAACGCCTATGACTATGATACCGCCACCGGCACCCTTGCCAACCGCCGTGTGTTTGTTGCATTGCCGGAAGAAGCCGGCAGACCGGATGGCCTCACGGTGGACAGCCAGGGCTTTGTCTGGGCCGCCCACTGGGGGGGATGGCGTGTGGCCCGCTATGACCCCGCCGGTAAACTGGAAAGAGAGATCCGGCTGCCGGTTGAGTTGGTAACCTGCATGGGCTTTGGCGGTGAAAATCTGGATGAATTGTATATAACCACGGCCTGGTATGATTTAAGCGCCCAGCAACGCAGGGAACAGCCCCTGGCCGGTGACCTTTTTCGAATTCAGACTGGTATAGTGGGTATTGCGGAGCCGGTTTTTGCCGGATAAACGTTGGTTTTAAGTTTTCAACTTTTCAAACAGTTTACCAATTGACAAATATAAAACGTCGTTCTAAATACCTGGTTGTTTGTCTAGATCGACCTGCCAAGGAGGTGATGCCCGCTTGACGCAGATGACTCACTGATCGAATGGCAAATGATTTATATTCAAATACTTGCAGTCGACTGAGCCATAATGCAAATAAAATTTTCTGGTTGTATCATGGAAAGAAATTTAGACTGAAAACAGAAATAGGAGGAAAGAGATGAGGAAAGTAGTTATTGGCATTTTGATAGTTTCACTGATGATCTCGACCGCCGGCCCCACAATGGCGGAAAAATCTTTTTTCAAAGGCGATCCGAACGAAACCTACTACATGTGCGTCATGGTCTCCGGTGTGGAGTACTGGTTCCCGGTCTATGAAATGTTCAAGCAGGCCGGCCAACAACTGGGAGTAAAAACGGTTTACACCGGCACCCCGGAATATGATGTCAACAAGCAACTGGCCGTGTTCGAGCAGATCCTGGCAAAAAGGCCGGCCGGTATATTCCTGCACCCGATGAATCCGGATCCTTTCATCGAGCCCATTAATCGGGCTTATGAAATGGGTATCCCGGTGGTTACCTTCGCCGCCGACTCCCCCAACAGCAAACGCGTCTCATACATTACTTCCGACAACGTCCGCGAAGGCTACTTCGCCGCCGACAAAATTGGCGAGCTGTTAGGCGGAAAAGGCGAAGTGGCTACGCTGCAAAACCCCGGTCAGGACAACCACGATCTGCGGGTCAAATCTTTTATCAAACGCATCGAGACCAAATGGCCCGGCATCAAAGTTGTCGCCGGCGCCGCCTCCAACCAGGATGCCAACAAAGCCTACCAGGCCACCCTCACCATGGCCCAGGCCAATCCCAAATTGGGCGCCATGTTCATGCCCGAAGCCACTTCGGCCATGGGCGCGGCCCAGGCTGCCAAGGAGCTTGGCGGGAAAATCAAAGTGCTCTGCTGTGACGTCAATGAAAAAGTTCTGGACATGATCAAAGAAGGCGTCATTTGGGGCGCACTGAACCCCAACCAGGGCGTGCAGGGATATATGGGCATGATTTTCTTGTACCTGGCCAAACATTCGGATATGATCGATCCGATGAACGACTACAAACGCGAGGGCTTCAACCCGATGCAGATCCCTTACGCCGACAACGGTCTGGCGCTGGTTAGTAAAGACAATGCCGATGACTTTTACTGGGATAAATACCTCAAACGCCGCGGCACCAAAGGCATTAAGGAGTAAATAACTGATGGTTTCAGGTGTCAGGTTTCGGGTGTCAAGGAACGACGGTGCCGGCACCCTGTGTGAAACTTCATGAAATGACGAATTTCGAATGACGATTGACGAATGGTGGAATCGCTTCGCTCAGTCGTTTTAAAATAGACAGAATGCATTATTCGATGTTGGAAGTTCGATGTTCGACGTTCATTAGTTTCTTTTCTTTGATCTAACTGGACGCTCGCAATCAGAGGCAGTGCTGACACCTGAAACCTGACACCTGAAACCTTTTTCAATCTACATTATTCATTTTTCATTATTCATTTTATTAGGAGGCACCTCTCTTGGCAGAAGAACTGGTACTAGAAGTCAAGGGCATCGACAAATCATTTCCCGGCACCCAGGCCCTGTCCAAGGTCGATTTTCAGCTGCGCAAAGGTGAAATTCATGCCGTGGTGGGGGAAAACGGGGCCGGCAAATCCACCTTGATGAATGTCATAGACGGCGTCTACACGCCCGACGGCGGCGAAATCTACATCAGCGGCCAACTGGTTGAAATTAAAGACCCCTTGGCTGCTCAAAAACTGGGAATCGGATTCGTTCACCAGGAAATTGCCCTGTGTCCCGATGTGACCGTGGCCGAGAACCTGTACATGGCATCGATCAATGCCAGCAAGGCTTTGCTGGTCAATTACAAGGAGCTTTATGCCAAGACCGCCCGGGCCCTGGAATCCCTGCATTACGTCGATCCCCACAAAAATGTCGGTGAATTGAGCATCTCCAACCAGCAGGTGGTTGAAATCGCCAAAGCCCTGACGCTGGACTGCCGCATATTGATCCTTGATGAACCCACGGCCGTGTTAACCGAAAGTGAAACCGAAGCCCTATTCCAGATCATGCAGAAGCTCAAGGACCAGGGCATAAGCATTATTTACATCAGCCACCGCATGGCGGAAGTTTTCGGCCAATGCGACCGGGTATCGGTGCTCAGAGACGGCCAGTATATCGGCACCTATGATGTGGCCCGGACCAACTCGACTGAAGTGGTCAATTTAATGGTGGGCCGGGAAATCGGCAACCTGTATCCGCCCAAAGCCGAAAAGAAGGACGAGACGGCCGACGTCCTGCTGCAGGTCCGCGGCTTTAAAAATAAAGGGCGCTTCGATGACATCAGCTTTGAGTTGCATAAGGGTGAAATTCTGGGCTTTTCCGGCCTGGTGGGAGCTGGACGCAGCGAACTGGCCAAGGCCATTTGCGGCTTGTATCCCAAAAGAGCCGGCGAGGTTATTTTCAAGGGCAGTTCTCTGGAAGTTAAAAGCTATGAAGACGCGATTCGGCAGGGAATTGTTTATCTGACTGAAGACCGCAAGATGGAGGGATTGTTTCTGGAGATGCCGATCAGCAGCAACATCGTCGCCATGGATCTGAAGCAGGTTTCTTCCCAGGGTTTGATCGACGGCAAGCTGACCCAGAACCTTGCCAGCCGGCTGGCAGACAAACTAAACATTAAATTTCATGCCCTGTCTCAGCTGGTCTCCTCGCTGAGCGGCGGCAATCAGCAAAAGGTGCTGATTGCCAAGCTGCTGTCGGTCAATCCGGCCATCATTATAATGGATGAGCCCACCCGCGGCATCGATGTGGGCGCCAAATCCGAAATCCATCGTTTGCTGCGCGAGCTGGCCAACCAGGGCATCGGTGTGATCATGATCTCATCGGAGCTGCCGGAGATCATCGGGATGTGCGATCGGGTGCTGGTGATGCATGAAGGGCGGCAATGTGATATTATCAGCGGCGATCAGATCAACGAGGAGCACATCATTCAGCTGGCATCCGGCATGAGTGTTTGAAAGTCGAGGGACTGGAGTGTTGGAGTTAAAGTACAGGTTTCAGGTGTCAGGTTTCAGGTGTCAGCTCGGCCGTTGGCCATACAAACGGCCGGTCAAATCGGAAAAAGAAAATTTGAAAATGCAGTTATAAATTGATAATTTGGTTTCAGTTTCGAAAATCATCCTTTTCCTGACACCTGACACCTGACACCTGAAACCTATAGTCACTGGTTTTCAACAGTAAATTGCTTACTACCCTTATAAAGACTACATAAGGAAGAGAATAACGAGCTAAAGGACATGTATTATGGAAAGTGTCGAGGTGGTGTCAACGGAAAAACAAACCAATAACAACATCGCCAATATTTTCAAGGCCATCCGGGGATTTCGCGAAGGCACCCTGATTCTGATTATTTTGGCTGTTTGTATTGTCATGAGTTTTACCTCACCGTATTTTTTAACCTGGCCCAACCTTAAGGCCATATTATTGTCGTTTTCCACCGAGGGCATCGTGGTGGTGGGTATGACCCTGATCCTGGTGGTGGGCGGCTTTGATCTATCGGTGGGTTCGGTGATGTGCCTGGCAATGGTTGTCGGCGGCAAGCTGTTTTTACTGGGGGTCAACCCCTGGCTGGCCAGCCTGATCGGCATCGCCGTCTGCAGCCTGATCGGATTTACCATGGGCATCTTTGTCACCAAAGTCGGGTTGAACTTCTTCATCACGACCCTGGCCTTTATGGGCATTGCGCGCGGCTTGTGTTTCGTCATTACCCAGGGCACGCCGCTGTCGCTGTTTGCCCTGCCCAAATCGTTCAAGTTCATCGGCCAGGGGACGATCTACAGCATCCCATTTACCATATTTATATTTGCCGTCATTGTGGTAATCAGCGACTATTTGATGCGCAAGTCGTCACTGGCACGCAAAGTCTTTTACACCGGCAGCAATGAAAAAGCGGCAATTTTCTCCGGCATCAAAACCCACCGGGTCAAAATCGTCACCTGTATATTGTGCTCCACCCTGGCCGGACTGGCAGGCATCATATATATGTCGCGCTTCGGCGCATCCATACCCGGCTTCGGCATCGGCCTGGAGCTCAACGCCATCTCGGCGGTCGTCATCGGCGGGGCCAGTCTGACGGGCGGTGTCGGCACGGTGCTGGGCTCGATTCTGGGTATCGCCCTGCTGCAAACGATTACCGGCTCAATGGTTTTGCTGGATGTCTCGCCCTACTGGCAGGATCTGATCCGCGGCGGCATCCTGCTGGGTGCGGTGTCCCTGGATCATATCCGACATACCCGCAAGCGAAGTTGAAGGTTCAAAGGTTCAGTGTTCAAGGTTCAGAGGTTAGAAAAATCGAGTGTCGAATATCGAATACTGAATATCGAATGTCGAAGTGAGGTATTCTGTCGATTTTTATTAATTCTAAAAATGCCAGAGCGCAGCGATTCCAGCCTTCGAAATTCTGCGGTTCGATATTCGATATTCTGCGGTTCGCTGTTTACACATCTCTCTAATTACTTAATATACGGGAGCACGCTAAATGTCCGAATATCTACTAGGCATCGACAACGGCAACACCATCTCCAAGGCCGCCATATTCGATCTGGAGGGCCGCGAGGTCCGGGTGGCCAGCCGCAAGGCCGAATCAGAGTACCCCCACCAGGGGTGGACCGAAAGAAGTATGGATGCCCTGTGGCAGGGTACGGCCGAATCCATTCAAGAAGCAGTGAGCAAATCCGGCATCAAGCCGGAGCAAATCATCGGTATCGGCACCACCGGCCACGGCAATGGTCTCTACCTGCTCGACAAACAGGGGCAACCGTCGCGGGCCGGCATCCAATCGATGGATTCCCGGGCCGCCGGTATTATCGATGACTGGAATCACGCTAACCTGCATGACCGGGTCTTTCCTTTCACGACCCAGGCCTTCTGGCCCGCCCAGCCCAATGCCTTGCTGGCATGGATCAAGCAAAACGAACCTGAAATCTATCAGAACATCGGGGCCGTCCTGATGGTCAAAGACTACATCAAGTATTGCCTGACCGGCGAAATCACCTCCGACTACACCGACATGAGCGGCACCAGCCTGATGAATGTCCGCCAAAAAAACTATTCCGATGAACTGCTTGATTTTTATGATCTGGGGGATATACGCCCGTCCCTGCCGAATTTGGTCAACAGCTTTGAAGTCGCCGGACGGGTCACGCCGGACGCCGCCCGGGCCACCGGGCTGGCCGCAGGAACCCCGGTCGTCGGCGGCTTGTTTGACGTGGACGCCTCGGCCCTGGGGGCCGGGGTGCACCAGCCGGGACAGGTGTGCCTCATCGCCGGCACCTGGAGCATCAATGAAGTCGTCACCGCCGATCCGATCGTCGATCCGGCGCTGTTCATGACCAGCATCTATACCGTCCCGGACCTGTGGCTGACCATCGAGGCCAGCGCAACTTCGGCCACCAACCTGGAGTGGTTCGTGACCCAATTTTGCGCCGAAGAAAAGGTGCAGGCCGACGATCGCGGGATGTCAGTTTATGACGTCTGCAGTGAACTCGTCGAGACCCTGCCGCCGGGCGGCAGCGATATTATTTTCCACCCCTTTCTTTTCGGCTCCAACGTACAGGCCTCCGCCCGGGCCGGGTTCTATGGCATTGCCGGCTGGCACACCAAGGCCCATATGCTGCGCGCGCTCTACGAAGGCGTGGTTTACGGCCATCTGAGCCACTTTGAAAAACTGCGCGATGCCGCAGGCTCCGGCGACCGGGTCGAAGTGGCTCGTCTGAGCGGCGGCGGCGCCCACAGTGCGGTGTGGACCCAGATATTTGCCGACACGCTCCAACTTCCCATGGAAGTCCCGGAAGGTATCGAAATCGGCGCCCGCGGAGCCGCCATGAGTGCCGGCATCGGGGTCGGCGTCTACCGGGACCATGCCGATGCCGTCTCCACGGCCGTCAAAGTTAAACGGCGCCAGGAGCCCAACTCTGCTGCGACCCCATTTTACCTGGAACGGTACGCGGAATACAAAAAGCTGTTGGAGAGCATGCAGGAGCCCTGGGACCGCTTGAGCCGGCTGGGATCGGGGGACAATGAATGACTAATGGCGAATGACGAATGTCAAATGACTAATGAATAATGACTAATGACTAATTATTGTATTCTATCTATTAAAATAAAGGAAATTGCCTAAGCCAGCAGGGCGGGCTCCGTATCCGCCGGTTTCAGAGCGTCGTATATCTCAGATGATGGTCGGCACGGAGACCGACCCTACAATTATAGATGCTGACACCTGAAACCTTGTATGAAACTGGTACCATTACGAGAGATAGATGCTGGGCAGGTGAGCGAGCCCGAAGGGTGAAGCTCGCTCGCCTGCCCAACTCTATAACTCGGGCGGTCACTGTAAATTTTTTGGGTAGCCAGAGATAT
>Ga0209786_1000183_pt1 | contig 26321 bp, 21 predicted proteins | sample WorMetilvaeELBA2_FD_187405 | JGI IMG/M metagenome (GOLD analysis project Ga0209786, IMG submission 187405) | Marine gutless worms symbiont microbial communities from Max Planck institute for Marine Microbiology, Germany - Olavius ilvae ELBA.2... ...
AAGATAACTACCGTTTACGAGTTTTTAATGCAAGTAAAAAATGCATTAAACTGGAAAATCTTCGTTTTCCTTTTATGCGATATTAATCAGCAATATCAAAGAGTTCTGGATACCCGTTCGAACACTATTTAATAAGTTGACGCCAAAATTTATCTTCGTAAACGCCTGTATACCAAAGGTTTACAAAGAAACTGAAAAATATTTTGTGCTTTTTACGCAAAACTGAATTAATAACTGTCTAATACCTAATACCTAATACCCAATACCCAATACCTAATACCCAATACCTAATACCCAATACCTAATACCCAATACCCAATACCTAATACCCAATACCTAATACCCAATACCTAATGCCCAATACCCGGAGCCCATCAAAGGTCGCCCAATATTTGAAGAAAGTCTTCTCCTGCGACGGCCGCCAGGGTATTTGTCTGGGCGTTGATCAGGTTCCCTATTCTAAGGGCTGCCCGCATGGCGGCTCGATTGTCTGGAAATTCAGCCACCGACAGCGCATCATACTCTCCGAGAAGACCGTAAATATGCAGAATTCGGCCTTTCTCGTCGGCCACTATGGCTTTGACCTTTTCGAATCGCTCGGTTCCGCCGCCCTTGATGGGCCCCTTGTACTTGTACAAACTGACATATGCTTGCATCGTGATTTCCTTTCCGGTTATGAAAAAGATGGTGTATTAGCAGACTAAGAATTTCATCACGACAAGTCAAGTATGAACAGCCGGATGTTGCAATTACGCTCCATCTTCCACTATAACTTGAAAAAGTATTGTTAATTCATTAATTTCGGAGTAGCAATATAGCTTTCAAGATAGACTCGGTCCTGTCTTCAATCGGTTGAAATACTACCGGGCAAGTTCCGGCCATATCCGAAACGGCTGCCCGCTGAAGTGCTGTACAATGCATGATAAATCGCACATAAAGATGATCGGCATTACCAAAAGCTTTTCGGGAGTGGTCGCCAATAACGATGTCGACTTCGACCTGAACGCCGGAGAAATTCACAGCATTCTGGGAGAAAACGGCGCCGGCAAAACAACTCTGATGAATATTCTCGCAGGCATGATTCAGCCGGATAAGGGCGCAATCAAAGTGCGGGGTCGCACAGCTCAAATTCGGTCGCCGCAGGATTCCTTGAAACTGGGAATCGGCATGGTTTATCAGCACTTCACCTTGATTCCCAATCTATCGGTCCTGGAAAACCTCATGCTGGGGTTCGAAGACGGCTTTTTCTTAAACCGGAAAAAGGCCAGGGCTAAATTTCAACAGATCAGTGAATCCTACGGTTTAATGATCGCCTCCCACCGCGAGGTCCGGGAGCTGTCTATCGGTGAACGGCAGCGGACTGAGATCCTGAAAATACTATATCATGAATCCGACGTGCTGATCCTGGACGAACCGACATCGGTGCTCTCGATGGCGGAGGCCGAGAGATTGTATAAAACCTTAAAATTGTTGCGGGACGCCGGAAAATCGATAATCCTGATTACCCATAATTTGACCGAAGCCCTGGCAGTATCTGACCGTACTACCGTCATGCGGGGCGGGCGCAAGGCCGCCGAGCTATCAAGGGACAACCTCAAGGCCATGGATGCAAAAACGGCCTCGGATAAAATCTTCAAGTTAATGTTCGGGACGGCTCCCCGCACGGTGCCCACCGATGCCGCTGCGGTAAGGCAAGGGGAACCGCTTTTGGTGCTCGAAAATGTCGCAGCCTTAAACAGCAAAGGCCAAAAGGGCCTGAAGCGCATTTCTTTGGAAATCCGACAGGGTGAGATCATCGGCATTACGGGGGTGGCCGGTGAAGGACAGCAACTACTGGCAGAAGTGATCAGCGGACAAAAACGCGCAAGCTCGGGCAAAATTCTTTACCGCGGCCGCGATATCGGCCGGCTCGATATCGCCAAACGGTATGCGCTGGGGATCAGCTATTTCACAGCCGACCGCATCAATGAAGGCTGCGTGCTTGAAATGGCACTCTCGGAAAACTCGATCCTGCAAAGCTTTAAAGATCGGCCCTTTTCAAAATTCGGTATTTTAAATCAAGCGCATATCAATGCTTATGCCGCTGATCTGATCAGCCGTTTCGGAATCCGGACCACCGGGCCCGAAGCATCCGTCAAGGCCCTCAGCGGAGGCAATATTCAAAAATTATTGCTGGCCCGCGGCCTATCAGCCAAACCGGACCTGATAATCTGCAACAGTCCGACCTATGGCCTGGATGCCAAGACCATGCATTTTGTTCAGGATTTGCTGAAAGAAGAAAGCCGCCGGGGAGCCGCCGTATTGCTGATCACCGCGGACATGGAAGAACTGTTCAGCTGCAGCGACCGTATCGGTGTCTTGTTCAATGGCGAAATAGCCGGTCTCATGCAGCGGCGTGAAGCTACTACTGAAAACGTCGGAAAGCTCATGCTCGGTGTAACCTGAGACACCTGATTGAGCGAAATGCGCTCAATCAGGGGTAATTTGTTATTAGTTAATTGTTATTAGAATTGGCTACATACCTTTTAAACCATTAACCAGTAACGAATAACAGATAACTCCCGATTGGTTTTAATCCAATTGTGGCGATTGAGGATAAATTGAAATATATCAATCTGGCCGCGCTGAAACCGGCCGCCATGTCGATTGCATCTATTTTATTCTCCCTGATCAGCGGCGGGATTATTTTGGCAATGATCGGCAAGGATCCCTTGCTTTACTTCAGCCTTCTCTTTGCCCGCGGCATGGGAACTTCTTTGGGAATAATTGAAGCGACCATTAAAATGGCTCCGCTGCTGATTATCTCAGCCGGTCTGCTGCCCTGCTTTTCAGCCGGTCTTTGGAACATCGGCGTGGAAGGTCAATTTCTCGTAGGCGCAATGCTGGCCGGCTGGGCCGCACCGATGCTCGGGCTGACCTTGCCGTTGCCGATTTACCTCGCAGCGGTGCTTTTGCTGGGGACAATCGGCGGGATGTCCTGGATCCTGATACCGGCAGTTGTAAAAGCCCGATCCGATATAAACGAAATTATCACCACCTTGATGATGAGTTGGGTCGCAATCAACCTGGTCACCTGGCTGGTCAAAGGACCAATTAACGATCTGTCTACCGTCCCGGCCCAGACGACCCTGATTCCGATGGCCTACCGCATGCCGCACATCCCCTTTACCCGGATTCACATCGGACTGATCATCGGCCTGGTCAGCCTTTTTGCAATGCACTGGATGATCAGGCGGACGACTCTGGGATACCAGTTGCGAGTCATGTCGGCCAATAAAAAAGCCGCCCGTCACGCCGGAATGCAGGTTCCACGGCTAACCGTCTACGGCCTTCTGATCAGCGGCGGCTTCGCCGGCCTGGCCGGGGCTTGTGATGTGCTGGCGATCAAGGGGCTCTTCCAGAGCAGTTGGAATCCTCAATACGGCATGACCGCCATCCCGCTGGTATTTCTGGCCCGGCTGAACGGCTGGGCCGTCATTCCGCTGGCTTTTTTCTTTTCGTTTTTAGCCGTCGGCGGGGAGTTTGTGGCTCGGGACCAGGGAGTGCCGGTTTTTTTCGTCCACGTTTTGGAAGGGTTGACCCTGCTGTTCTTCGCAGCCTCGGAATACTTTGACAGGAGGAAATCTTATGAATGATCTACTGGGAACAGCCTTAATCACCACGATAATCGCATCCACCGTCCGGGGCACCACCCCAATCCTGCTGGCGGCCTTGGGGGATGCCTATGTCGAGCGATCGGGACAATTGAACCTGGGGATTGAGGGGATGATGGTCGCCGGAGCGTTTTCCTCTTTTGCCGCCGGTCTGGAGCTAAACAGCCTATTTTACGGATATATGGCAGCTGTGGCGGTCGGGTTGACCTTAGGTCTGGTATTTGGTACTTTGACCATCACCCTTGGCGTAAACCAGATCGTGGTAGGCCTGGGTCTGACCATTTTTGCGCACAGCATGAGCAGTTTCCTCCATCGGGTGATCTTCGGCAACCAGTTCCCAATTTTATTCGGAGCCGGGGGAACCTATGAAATTGCATATTTGTCCCGGATCCCGATCCTGGGGCCGGCCATTTTTGATCAGCACTGGCTGGTATACCTGACCTTTGCGCTGGTTCCGGCCCTGTACGTGGTGATGTATCAGACCAGATTTGGACTCCGCGTCCGGGCAATCGGCGAAACCCCATGGGCTGCAGATGCCGCCGGCGTCAGCATACACCGCATCCGGTATGGCGCCATTCTGCTGGGCGGACTCATGGCGAGTCTCGGTGGGGCATACATGGCCCTTGGCGACCTGGCGTTTTTTGTCCCTGACATGATCATGGGCCGCGGATATATCGCGATAGTCGTTGTCATGCTGGGCAAGTGGAACCCGGTCAAAGTATGCTGGGGGGGACTGTTGTTCGGGTTTGCACTGGCGTTAACCAGCGCCCTGCAGGTGGCGGGAATCAATGTCAGCCCGGATTTTATCTTAATGATACCGTACCTGGTTGTGATTGCTGCTTTGCTGATATTTACCAGGTCCACTGACTTGCCGTCAGCATTAGGCCGTCCCTATAGACGCGGGGGAGATTGAAAATTAGCGCTTAGCAAAGCCATATCGACCATTTGTTGTCGATGTTAATTGAGTCATTGTATTCCAAAAGTGACAAATGATCTAAATTTTAAAATGACTAAAATGATCTAAAATTGTGTCAGTGTTGAAAAAAGCACCAAATAACAAACATCAAATAGGAAAGACAGAGCAAAGCGATTCCTTCATTCGTCATTCGTCATTTTTCAGGTTCCGGTATAACCGGATTGGGAGGTATGAGATGAGAAAACCAGTTAGCGCACTTGCAGCCCTGATTTTGGTTCTTGGTCTGGCGATTATACCGGCCAATGCCGGTGATCCGCCAAAGCTGGTGGGGTTGGCCTTGCCCGAGGCGGGAACCGACAAAGGCTGGAATGAGCAGGGCAAGGTGGGACTCGAGGCTGTTGCGAAAAAATACGGTTTTAAAATCGAGCTGGCCGAGGCCCTGGGTTATGGCGACATCAAACCCACACTAAGGGACATGGTTAACAAAGGCTGTGAATTGATCATCAGCCACGCGTCGGGCTATCAAACTGTGGCACCCGAAATCGCCAGGGAAACCGGCGTTAAAGTCGTAACCGTTGAAAACCATCGCGATGTTACCGCGGGGCTGATCAGCGATATCGATACACAGCCCCAGGGCGGCTGCTACCTGGCAGGCTGGCTGGCCGGCAAAATGACCCGCTCGAATATCGTCGGAATCGTTGCTTCAGGCGAGCCTCCCACCTGGAATCGAATGTCGGCCGGATTCGCCCAGGGTCTCAAGGCATCGAATCCGCAAAGCAAACTGCTTTACAGTGTCATCGGGGAGGCGGCCTATGCCGATGCTGCCGGAGGCAAACGCAATACCCAGGATCAAATCGCGGTGGGCGCCGATGTGATTTTCGGCATGGGCGACGGAGCTTCCTTTGGCATGCTCCAGGCCTGTGCGACGAAAAAGGCCAGAGACGGCGGCAAAGTATGGTTTATCGATGTTATCGGCGATAAACGATCCATCGACAAGGCCGATGTGCTTTTGAGTTCGGTCCTTATGGACATGTCCGTGGTCTATGAAGAAATCATTCAAAGCTACATGAATGGAACCTTCGGACAACAACACTGGACCGGCATGAACAATGGTGCGATTTATCTGCTGGAAATTAACAAGGCCGTGCCGGCTGATGTGAAAGAAGAATTAAGCGCTATCGAAAGAAATATAGTAGCGGAAAAAATTAAGGTGGTGGACATTCCGACGGCCGTTGAACTTCACAAATATTTAAAAAAGACTTTTCCAAGATAATTTTGCTGCGCAAATTTATATTACAGACCTCGGAAATTCGTTTGAAAAAATGACTGTGAACCTTTGTACGTAAAGGAATTGCATAAAAATTGGACACGGGTTCAATTTAGGGATTCAGGGATTTAGGAATTTAGGAATTGAAGGAATTCTATCTTTTTTAATTTATTGATTTTATCCTTTAATCCCCCAATCCCTAAATTCCTAAATTCCTCAATTTTTCGCAAATTGACCTAAATCGTGTCCAAAAAAGTTGCCTCATTTTAAAAGTAAGTTACGATATCTGTATTAAGAAATATTTCTTGGCATTGGATTATCATTGTGCGGGAAGGCGGGGAGGCTGGCAAGCAGAGCGCACAGCGCAGGGGATTCAAAAATACCCTCTCTGTCGGCTCTCGGTGCAACAATTTTATATATTGCTCGACGATATCACTTCCCGGCCTCCAAGCTTCCCGGCATCCAAGCCTCCCAGCTCTGAGGCCAAAGGCAGATTCCGGCTTCGCTTCCAAGCTTTCCGGCATCCAGGCTTTCCAGCCTTTTTGCTACAAAATATCATTCATGGTCGATGAACAGTCAACCCATTCAGCTTATGCAACATAATCAAATAAGATAGCTTCTATGCTGGCAGCGATACTTGCGCTATCCTCGTCATTTTTGATCAGCGTGACAACGATCTTGATGAAGAAGTCAATCCAAAGGACCAGTCCCGCTTCGGCCATGATCGCGGTAACCCTCCTGGGATCGGTTATCTTTTTGCTCATTTCGTTTTTTACGGTTCCGTCGTCCTATTTAAAATCCGGCGCTCTGATCTATTTTGTGATTGCCGGCCTGTTTTCGCCGGCCCTGGTCAGATGGCTGTATTTTATCAGTCTGGACCGCATCGGCCCATCGGTTTCTTCATCCATTCTGGCAACCGGACCCGCATTTACGGCCATCATCGCCATCGTGCTGCTGAATGAAACAATCACCCTGCAAATCAGTATTGGCATAATTTCGATCATCGTCGGCATCATCATTTTTGAAAGAGACATGAATAGCGACGCGGGATCAAGCTTTCGACGGAGCAAAGATCTGATATTTCCGCTGCTGTCGGCCCTGTTTTTCAGTCTGGCGATCGTCACCAGAAAAATGGGATTAAATATCCTTGATTCTCCTATTTTCGGTGTGACGGTCGGCTTTGTGACATCGATGGTGGTATACACAGTTGTATGCCTTGGATCAAAAAAAATGAGATCCTCGATCTCGATTAAAATGCAGGACCTGCCTTTTTTCCTGGGTGCCGGAGTGTTTCTCACCGCCGCCTGGCTGACCCTGTTTTACGCCTTATCCTTGGGAGACGCGGTTATCGTCACTCCCCTGGCAAGCCTTCATCCCCTATTCGTGCTGGCCCTCAGCTACTTCTTCCTCGGCCAAGTGGAAAAAGTTACCCCAGGTATTTTGGTAGGCGCCTGCGTTGTCGTTGCCGGCGTTCTGCTGATAACGACAGGGCATGTTTAACCGATCCCCTGTTGCCACTGGCCCATTAAGTGATTAAGATTTTTGTGATAGGTAGGTCAGAACGGATAGCACTGAGTAAAGATCCGAGCCCGGAGGAGTGATGCAGGTGGCAACTTTTGCCGGCAGTGTTCAGGTGTCAGGATTCTTTTTTTACTGACACCTGAAACCTCGTGTGAAACTACATTAAAAGCGAACCGCAGAACCGCAGAATATCGAATATTGAATGTCGAAGGGTGGAATCGCTTCGCTCAATCTTTTTATAAAATAGACAGAATACATTCCTTCGACATTCGACATTCATTATTCGATATTCGATATTCGCTTTTTCAAAGTTTCTTTCTCAATTTGACTGGACGCTCGCGGCCGGCGGCAACGCTGACACCTGAAACCATAATTAGCTTAGACAGATGGCATAGCCGATTGCCTCTGACCTGACCCAAAGGACCAAGTTTTCCGCGACAAAAAAAATATGAATGAGCACAATGATAGAATAACTGTCTTTTATGATGGTGCCTGTCCCACATGCGTCAGGGATAGATTTCATTATGAAAGGCTCTCCGGTAGTGCCGGAAAGAACGTGGATTGGTTTGATATTACGGGCCAGGAGATACGATTACGTGACATTGGCATCGACCCTCGCAAGGCGTTGATGGCGCTTCATGTTAAAAATGCCAATCAAAAAATCCTATCAGAGGTCGATGCCTACATCCTGCTGATGAGGAACGTGCCGCTGTTAAGGCCTTTGTCATACCTAATCGGTCTGCCGTTGATTCGCCCGCTTTTTTCAAAAATTTATCGCAGGCAGGTTGATCGAAGATTACGGCGTAGTGGACGATTGTGAAAATATTGGATTGCAGAAAAAAACTTGCACTTTAAACGGTAACGATGCACCTTGCCTAATCGGCTTTCCCTGGCCCAGGGGCATAAATGTCCAGTTGAATTCAGGTGGAAAAATGACGAACAAGTTATCTAAAAAACACTGCGTCCCCTCTAAAAGCGGGATAGCACCGTTGAAAGGGGACGACTTAAAGAACATTCAAGAGCAGCTAAACGGCGACTGGACAATCGTCGACGAACATCACCTGGAAAAAAAATTTATATTCCGTAATTTTCGTCGGGCACTGGCCTTTACAAACCGGGTCGGCGAGCTGGCCGAAGCCGAAGGGCACCATCCGGATATCTACCTGGCCTGGGGCAAAGTGATACTGAAGATTTGGACGCACACAATCGATGGCCTGACGGAAAGTGACTTTATCCTCGCTGCTAAAATCGAGGAGTTGTAATATAGTAAAGATCCGGGCCCAAAGCACCCGGCTTTGAGTTCACCCCAGAGAGGCGGGATTTACCGTAGATTCCTGATGGAATGGTGGAATAATGGAATATTGGAAAGTAAAAAAGGATGAGTGTCAGACTTCAGTTTCTGATCCGTGCCATCACCATAAAAAATATCTTATTCCGTTAAAAGCATCATTCCAACACTCCATTTTTCCATCATTCCGATAGGCAGGGTCACGGCGCAGTCTATTTTCTCTGACTTGGCCCAGAGTAACAGGTTTCTGATACTAGAATAAGCAGGTTAGGTGTTGGGTAACTTCAAGAAACCAACAGAGAACGCCAGGAGAAATTGGCCGCAATAGTACAATGGCAGGCCAATCAGGCGGTTGGCAAATTCAGACTTTAAAAAGCGGTCCCGCGCCACAAACAAGTCGGAAAGATAGAAACTCACGGCACCGCTGAAAACCAGCAGCCGGCCGGCACTGCTCAAGTTGCCATCACCGAGCACGGTCCAGGCGCCGACAACCATAGCGGTAATAACAATGATATAAGCAATGACCGGGATCAACATGGAGCCCAGGTGCGGCCGCAGCCACCAAAAAACCAGGCCGCTGACGAGCAGCCCCACCAGACAGCCGATGCCGGTCCAATAACTGGCATCGGCCACGTAAAAGAAACAAACCACGTAAAGCACGTGGCCCAGCAAAAAAGACACCAGCCCATAAAGAAACATCCGGTCCTGGGGCAGTGCCAGAAAAACATCGCCCCCCAGGCAGAAAATCAAGCCGATCAGCAACAGATAATAATAACCGGGTATTGGATGCGGCTGAACAACCGCTGTGATGATAAAAAGACAGGACAGGATGGTCTTGGTGGGTAATTTACCGTTCCGGCCGACGTTTTTTTCGAAATACAGCAGGCCCACCAGCAAAATGACCGCTGAAACTATAATTAGAATATTTAGCACGGATCATCTGCCTGCAATTCCGGTCTTTGTTTTGTGTTTGCTATGTCGATATTTTGCTGGAGTAATGGAGCGAAAGTGATTGCGGATTTCAGATTGCGGAATTCTGATTATTTTAAAGGGATTCTGTCCATTAAAATTGACAGAGCGTAGCGATTCCAACAATCCGAAATCCCTCCGGGGCGTAGGCCCTTATGACCCCTCCGGGCCGGAGGCCGCAATCCATAATCCCAAATCATAATTCTTGACGTCATAGAAACAATAACGGAACGGTTTTGTATAAGCAGATTTGGCATATATTCATCACCCTATCCTAAGCCCCCTGCCCTATTCGCCATGCCCTCTGCCCCATGCGCTATGCCCTCTGCCCCATGCTCCATGCCCTCTGCCCTCTGCCCCATGCTCCATGCCCTCTGCCCTCTGCCCCATGCTCCATGCCCTCTGCCCTCTGCCCCATGCTCCATGCCCTCTGCCCTCTGCCCCATGCTCCATGCGCTATGCCCTCTGCCCCATGCTCCATGCGCTATGCCCTCTGCCCTCTGCCCCATGCGCCATGCCCTCTGCCCTTACTACACCAGCCCCTGATCGAGCATCGCATCCACAACTTTCACAAAACCGGCGATATTTGCGCCGGCTTCATAGTTGCCCGGCACGCCGTATTGTTCGGCGGCCGCGACACAGGTGCTGTGGATGGTTTTCATGATCAGTTTTAAGCGATCGTCGACTTCCTCCCGGGTCCAGGCCAGACGCATGCTGTTTTGAGTCATTTCCAGGCCGGATACCGAGACTCCGCCGGCATTGGCCGCTTTGCCGGGTCCATAAAGAAGTTTGTGCTCCTTAAATATATCGATGCCATCCGGCATCGTCGGCATGTTGGCGCCTTCGGAGACCAGGCCCACACCAGTATCGATCATATTCTGAGCATCCTTGGCATTGATTTCATTCTGAGTCGCACTCGGAAAGGCACACTCGGCATCGTGGTTCCAGAGGGGATTGTGATCCAATGCCGGGTCCACCGGCGTGTAGACCGCCGAGGAATACTTATCGGCATATTCTGAAACGCGCCCCCGGCGCACATTTTTCAGAACCTTGATGTATTCAAGCTTTTGGCCGTCAATGCCGCTCTCATCAAAAATATAGCCGGATGAATCGGACAGCGTCACTGGTTTAGCGCCCAATTCAATGAGTTTTTCCATGGTAAATTGCGCCACGTTGCCGGAGCCCGAGACAAGGCAGGTTTTGCCTTCCAGGGTTTCGTTGCGGGTTGACAGCATTTCAGCAGCGAAATACACCGACCCGTAGCCGGTAGCCTCCGGCCGAATCAGGCTGCCGCCCCAGTTCAAGCCTTTGCCCGTCAGAACGCCGGTAAATTCATTGCGCAATTTTTTATACATGCCGAACAAATATCCAATTTCCCTGGCACCGACACCGATATCGCCGGCCGGCACGTCCGTGTCCGGCCCGATATGCCTGAACAATTCACTCATAAAGCTCTGACAAAAACGCATCACTTCATTGTCGGATTTGCCTTTGGGGTCAAAATCGGAGCCACCTTTACCCCCACCCATGGGAAGGGTCGTCAGGGCATTTTTGAACACCTGCTCAAAAGCCAGAAACTTCAATATTCCGAGATTAACCGATGGATGAAATCGCAAACCGCCCTTGTAAGGTCCCAAAGCACTATTCATTTCAATTCGAAATCCCCGATTGACCTGAACATTTCCCTGGTCATCGGCCCAGGGTACCCGGAACATGATCACGCGCTCAGGTTCTACCAGTCTTTCCGGAATTTTCGCCTGGCGATAAACCGGATTTTGGTCCAATACCGGTTTGACCGATTCAATGACTTCACTGACCGCCTGATGAAATTCCCTTTCCTGCGGATCTCTATCTTTTATTATATCCATGATGTCAGCCATTTGACCTCCTTTTGGCGGCAGCGCCGCAAATACAATTAACGATAATTGGCAAATCGATTGCTCAATACCAATTTAGAGTATCGGATACAAGCACAATTGTAATAGATATTCAAAAAAAAGAAAAGGTTAATGTAGGTCGATTGGGAAGGTTGCGTTGATTGATTTTATTAAGTTAGTCGTAGTGGAATCAGGACTGAAAGCTGAGAGACGTTCGGTGTTCGGCGCGTCTCAATTGCGGATTGCAGATTGCAGAGTGCGGATTGAACGACATAGCGCAAAGGGCAAAGGGCAGAGCGCAAGGCATTCGGCGTTCGGTGTTCGGCTTTCAAGGTGCGGGGTGCGGGGTGCGGGGTGTTTCGATCGCGGATTGCAGATTGCGGATTTCGGATTGAGAGGCGAAGTGCAAAGCGGGAGGAGCAAGGCGCGCGGCATTCGGCGCTCGGTGTTCGGCTTTCAAGGTGCGGGGTGCAGGAACCAAAGGAATGGCGAATGTTGATTGATCCGCCTGTGGATCGAATGAAGGAATTATATCGATCGTTGTTTATTCCCAATAACGAATAACCAGTAACAAATAACTGCGTCTATTTTCTGTCCTCTGTCTTCTGACCTCTGTCCTCTGACCTCTGTCTGCTGTCTTCTGTCATCTGCTGTTTGTCCTTACGACTTATTCCTCAGACCTAGGTTTCCCCTCAAGCGAAACGCCCCTCATAAGATGTTCGGCATATTTTACCGATTTGTTCCGGCCGGTCCGTTTGGCGGCATACATGGCGGTATCAGCCTTCTTGATCAGTTCTTCCACTTCATTGCCATCCGTTGGGAAAGTTGCAACGCCAAGACTGACGGTGATCGGCGGCATATTTTCCAATTTAACGCCGGCAAGCTCTTCACGAAGCCGCTCGGCCAGGCCAAAGGCCGCATCCTTATCAGCGTCAGGCACCATCATGACAAATTCTTCGCCGCCGTATCGCGCAATGGCATCCACACCCCGAATATTTTTTTTCAAAAAATGGCTGATCGTTTTCAATGCCCGGTCGCCGGTGTCATGACCGTAAGTGTCATTTATCGTTTTGAAACTGTCTAAATCCGCCATAATTATGGAAATTACTTTTTTATTTCGTTCTGCCCGGTGAATCTCTTCCTGCAGTTTAACCATAAAGTACCGCCGCACGTAAAGTCCGGTCAATGAATCCGTCACCGCCATATCCCAGAGTTGGGCTTTGTTGACCGCCACGGCTGCCTGATCGGCAACGGCTTTAAGCATTTTCACATCCTGATGGGTAAACTCCTGGCCATTAATTTTATTGGTGACATTGATTACCCCGATGACATCATTAAAAACAACCATCGGAATGCAGGCTATTGAGCGAACAAAAGAAGTCTCGGACTCAATGAATAGATTGTCTTCGAGGATATTATTGACAATCATGGGCTGGGAATTTAAGAAAACCCGCCCAGCGATGCCTTCACCCGGCTTGAAGCTGCGGCATTTGACTTCATTGTTGATGACTTTGTCCTGGTACTCGGTGTCTTCCAGGCCGGCCAGGACCCGAATATTTAAAAGATTGGTTTCCAGGTCGTACAGCATGAGCGAGCCTTTCTCGGCGGATGCAATATCAATGGCCTGACTCAGAATGTACTGCAAAAGCTTTTTCAGATCACTGATGTAGTTCATGGCTTTGCCGATGCCGTAGAGCAGGGAGAGGTTTTGCAGGGTTTTGTCGAGATCTTCCTTTTCTTGGCGGCGTCGCTCGTACAGGCGGCAGGTATTGATCGAAACAGAGGCCTGGGCGGCAATCTGCTGGAGAAAGTAATGATCAAAATCATCAAATGCCTGGTTGCCGTTTTTGGCCCCCAAGGCTAAAAGACCCATTACCTCACCCCGCATGACCAGCGGAACCCAGAGTTTGGAGGGCAAAGTGTTTAAATCCTGTTCTTCCGGAAATCCGGCAAAACGCGGATTTCCTGAATCATCAACAATTTCAAAAGGCCGATCCTGGAGAATTGAATGCCATAGATCCTGGCCGTGGGCTTTAAGTTTATAATCCAATTGCCCCAATCCACGGCTGAAAGCCAGGCTGAAAGATCTCTTTTGCGGCTCATAGGTAAACAGGCCCAATTTGCAAATCTTAAATTTACCTTCAATAATTCCGGCGATTGTGGCAAATAGTTCATCGGCATTTAAAATGTCACTGAGGTCCCGGCAGTAGCCCAGCAGTTCGGCCAGTTCGCCGGCGCGAGACTCAAAATCACAGATGGACATTTTTTCAAATCCAGCAATATTATTTGCCTTGTTGTCCGGAAATGACCTGCTCATCAGTTAGTTTCTTTTCCCTGTTAGTCCTGGAATACGATTGAATTATAAGCTGGACCCAATTAATAACCAATTGCCGATATGTTTTGGATTATATATTAAATGCCGCAACGTTCAATTCTGGTCTCGTCCTTACTTGAATCGGCACAAAAACCTAAAACTTTAGTCGAACTTGCCGCTAATCCGGGCTGGTGTTTCGCCAAAACGATCCGTCTTTTTATTTCAGTCTGTCCAAAGTAGGTTGACCACATCCACCTTTTTATCAATCAGCCCGAATTCATGGGCAAAATCAGCAAACAACTGCCATCGCTTATGATCCAACTGCTGATGGGCGGCAAAATAGGGCAAGGTTAGTTTAAAGGCGTCGCTTTCGATTTTGCGATCGGCTTCGGGCACTTGTTTGAGATAATCCTCGAACGCCCGCTGGGGATTCCGCCGCACCCGGGTGATAGCCCGGTCCATAACCCGCCGAAAACTCACCATGGCGGCCTTATTTTTCTGCATGTTTTTTTTGCTGGTGATAAAGATCAATTCATCATAATCCGGTATCCCCCAGCGCTCCAGTTCAAAGTACCCGACCTCATAGCCCTTGTGGGCCATCGTGACGGTTTCATAAGTTTTAAAAGGGCCCATGACGGCATCCACCTTATTCGCCGTCAGCGATTGAACAATGGCAAACCCGACATTGACCGCCTGGTAATCCTGTATACCGTTAACTTTGGCAAAGGCACTCAAAAGCACATCCATCAGACCGGGTACCGTGTAGCCTATTTTTTTTCCGGACAGGTCTTGGGGGGTTTCGATCCCCTTGTGTTTTAGAAAAAGCAGGGTGGTCAGGGGGTGCTCGATTAATCGGGCCAATACCATCACCTCCAATCCGCGGGCGGCGGCGATAATGGTCTGAGGCTCATAGGAAACCGCGATATCCACATTGCCCGATGCCACCATCTTGAGCCCATCGGCCGTTTCGGAGGGGCTGATAATGTTTATCTCAAGGCCCTCTTCAGCAAAAAGCCCCTGCTCCCGGGCCGCATAAATCGGCAGGTGGTCGACATTTGGAAACCAGTCCAGGATCAGCGTCAGTTCCTGGGCGGCATCAACTGACGGTACCCATAGGGCGGCAAAAAGGATCAGGATCTTGATTAACTTAATCTTGGATTTCATAGTATCTCCTTATTAATATAGGTTCAGGGTTCAAGGTTCAGAGGTTCAGAGGTTCAGGGGTTCAAGGTTCGGGGTTCTGGATTCAGCGTTCAGGGCTTCAAGGTTCGGGGTTCAGGGGTTCAAGGGTTCACGGTTCAGGGTTCACGGTTCAAGGTTCTGGGTTCAGGGTTGAAAAGGGAAACGCTGCGCTCTGACTGATTGTAAGTCGGCACGGTGGTCGAATTTTCATTAAATTAGGACCGGATGCATTCCAATTTTGACAGTAGAGGTACAATGCTTGTCCTTCAAAAGGAGGGGATCGATGCTCAAAAGTTTCCTATTTTTAGTAAAATTACCGCTCTACAATCACGGCAGGGCCGGCATCTGAGGCCTACTTGACCTCTGAACCCTTGAACCTCTAACCCCCTGAACCTTGAACCTCTGAATCCCTCTTATGAACATTAAAAGCGAACCGCAGAACCGCAGAATATCGAATATTGAATCCTCCTGCGGCGGACAAGTGTCGAAGGGTGGAATCGCTTCGCTCAGTCTTTTTAAAATAACTGAGCAAGGCGCGTTCACTATTTGAAATTATTTGGATCCACTTTCAACTCTATATTTTTTAAAAAAGGACAAAGCGCAGCGTCATCCATATTCGACGTTCGATGTTGGATGTTCGATGTTCGATGTTCATTAGTTTCTTTTTCGATTTGACCGGCCGTTCGTTTGGCCGGCGGCTGGGCTGAACCTTGAACCTTGAACCCCTGGACCTTAAACCCTGAACCCCCGAACCTTGAACCCCTGAACTCCTGAACCTCTGAACCTCTGAACCTTGAACCCAAAACCTCGGAACCTTACCTCCAGTTAATCACTTTTCTCTCTAAAAATCCGACAAAAACCCACAGCGACAATCCCATGATCGACAACCACAAAATGGCGGCAAAAACCAGGTCGACATTCAGTCGGGCATTGGCCTGGATCATTAGATAGCCAAGACCCTGCTGGGCGCCTACCCATTCGCCGATCACCGCACCGATGGTCGCAACGGAAACGCCGACCTTCAATCCGGCAAAAAAATGGGGCAGTGCCCACGGCCAGTACAGGTATCGCAATGTTTTCCAGAATCCGGCCCCCATGAGCTGAAACAATACCCGAAATTCCTGATCGCAGCTTTTAAATCCTTCGAGCAAATTCACCGTGATCGGAAAAAAAATGATTACCGCTGCCATGAGTACCTTGCTGGCCATCCCGTATCCCAGCCAGACAACCAGCAGGGGAGCGACAGCGAATACGGGCACGGCCTGGGAGGCCACCAGGAACGGCGCCAGGGCTTTTTCCACCGCAGGATGAGCAAACATCATAGTGGCCAGCGGCACCGCGACCAGCAAAGATATCATGATCCCCGCCAGAACTTCCATGGCGGTGACAGCGGCATGGGGCAACAAAATGCCCGCCCCGGAAACCGCCACCACCAAAATGCGGGAGGGCGCGGGCAGAATAAAATCGGGGATATTAAAACCCCAACAAACCGTCTCCCAAAAAGCAAGCAAAACAATCGCTATCGGCAAAGAATATATCGAGGATCGTTCCATCAAATTGCCATCGCTAATACTATTTTTAGTTAGAATAATTTATAATAATGACAGGTTACCACAATTTTAGGCAATTTAGGCATTTTGCAATTTTAGGCATTTTTATAAAATTGTGTATTCTTGCAACAGATTCAGCACGTATTCCTTGATCTCGATCAGCTCCGGGTCAGCCAGTCGCCTCGGTTTAGAACCGCTTAATGCAAATCGATCCAGAACCCGCATGGGTCGCCCGCTCAGCACCAGGATCTCATCGGCAAGCCGCAGGGCCTCGTCGATGTCATGGGTAATCATGAGAATCGTTTTCCCGAATTCAACCTGAAGCATTAACAGCAGAGACTGCAAGCTTCTTCTGGTAATGGCGTCGAGGGCGGAAAGCGGTTCGTCCAGCAAAACCAGGTCCCGCTCGAACATCAGGGTACGTACCAGCGCACAGCGTTGTTTCATGCCGCCGGAAATCGAACCGGGCAGATAGGACTCAAAGCCCTCCAATCCGAGCCGGTTGAATAGCGCACTCGCTTTTTGGCCGGCCTCCGGCAGGTCGGCGCCGCCGACTTTGGCCGGCAATAAGGCATTTTCCATCAGCGAAAACCAGGGCAGCAGCATATCCTTCTGCTGCATGTAGGCGGAGATCTTTCGCAGGTGCGAAACATTTTTCCCACACCAGGATATCTCTCCGCCGTCTCCGGCAACCGCACCCGTGAGTACATTGAACAGGGTACTTTTGCCGCATCCCGACGGACCGATCAAAACGGTAAATCCATTTTGGGGAAGCGTTAAATCAATCCTTTCGAAAATGGCAAGATCGCCGAAGCGTTTGGTCAGGCCGGCAACATTCAGCATGCAGCGAGTCCTCGGATGCGGACTGATGCCGGTGAACAGGAAGGAATTCGAATGTGAAGCAGCTGACTTTCCTACGCCGGCATTATCCGGATCAGGTCCAGGGGTCGAGGCAATCAGCCTCCTCTCAGCCAAGTATATGCGGCTCCCCCAGCGATTTTAAGAATATTGATATTGCTACCACCATGATCGTTTAATGTCAATGGCGAACCATGTAAGTTGATGTATTCAGGCGGTTTAATCAGTTGTGCCAAATTGAGGGATTGAGGAATTGGGGAATTGAGGAATTAAAAAATTAAGTCAATGAATTTAAATAGATAGAATTCCTTCAATTCCTAAATTCCTAAATCCCTGAATTCCTAAATTAGACCCATGTCCAAGTTTCATGCAATTCCTTTATGAACAAAGGTTGACCGCCTTTTTTTTAAACCAAATGACGAGGTCTGGATTTCTTATTCAAGGCAATTAAAGCTAAAAATTCATAAATGATATTCGCGGCCAAAAGTGCGGTAATCTCGGCCGGATCTTTATCCGGTAATACTTCTACCAGATCAAATCCGATAAAGTTCAACCCTGCTAATCCTCGCACCAGGTCGATGGCTTCGGCACTGGAAAATCCTCCCACTTCCGGGGTCCCCGTGCCGGGCGCGAAGGCCGGGTCAACCACATCGATATCGAAAGTGACAAACACCTTGTGCCGGCCAACCCGTTGCCGAACTGTCTCCATCAACGCCGGCAGACCCATCTCCCTGACATCGGACATGGTAAGCACCTCAAATCCCAGCTTTGCGGAATCGTCGTAGGCATCTTGTGAATAAACGGATCCGCGCATGCCGATCTGAATTGATTTTTCGGCAAGCAGGATATTTTCCTCCACCGCCCGGCGCAACGGCGAACCGTGATAATAGGGTTTGCCAAAGTACTGATCGTTGGTATCGGTGTGGGAATCAAAATGGATTACGGCAACCGGCCCGTGCGTTTTAGCGACAGCCCTCAGCTCCGGCAGGGTAATGGAATGATCCCCCCCCATTAAAACTGGAATCACGCCGGTCTCAATCAAAGGGCAAAGTTCAGCCTCGATCCTGGTGTAGGTGTCTTCGATATACCCCGCGACCACCGGCAGATCGCCGTAATCGATACCGGAGCAATGCTCGAAAATATCAACTCCCAGTGCCAGATTGTAAGGCCTCAGGGTTACTGAAACCTTGCGAATTGCATCGGGTCCCAACCGCTGGCCGGTTCTATAGGAGGTAGCCCCGTCCCAGGGAACTCCCAGCACGGCAAAATCGATGCCCCGGCTGGCCTGAGTATGGGGCAAGCGCATAAATGTTTTGATCCCGGCAAACTTTGGCTGCTGCTGGGGTGTCACCGGTTTGTATTCTACCATACCTGTTATCCTTCCGCTGGAGTACAATTTACGAATCGATGGCATTATTGACCAAGGACGGCGATTAAATGACTCGCTGCCAGCAGATGTTGGGTGACCCGCACCGAGCCTCGCATTAATTTGCTAATGTTTTTGACCAACATGCCGAAATCGATATTGTAGCCGCGCACAAGCGTACCTGCCTATTCAACCATAGAAAACATCCCGGGCACAAGCCTAAACTCCATCTCGGATGAAATGGTTCAAATGGGGGTAATCAGCAGAAAAAACTAATATTGCGACCGATACTTCAGCCGGTGGATCGAGACAAAGCCAGACCAGAATCTCGCCCGCCGAACGTGCTGATTTATTTTAAAAAAATCGGGGGTGGCACGGTTATAAATCCCCTTTGAGATATAGATAATGTCTTTAAATCAGAAAGGAAAAACAATGGGATTTTTTAAAACAGTAGGATTGAAAACAAAATTAATGCTGGGAAGCTGCAGTCCCCTGATTCTGATGGTTATTCTGGGGATAATCAGCTACATGAGCATTGGTTCGCTTCTTGACAGCAACCACTGGGTGGATCATACGCATGTGGTCATGGCCAAGGCTAAGCAAATTGAAGCAGCGGCCGTCGATATGGAAACCGGTATGCGCGGCTTTTTGTTGGCCGGAAAAGAGGAATTTCTTGACCCGTACAAAGGCGGCCAGAAGCGGTTTTATGACCTTGTCAAAAGCCTGCAAAAGACCGTGGACGACAACCCGTCCCAGGTGCGCCTGCTGGGGGAGATCAGGGACAATATCAGAGAATGGCAGGACAAGGTTACCGAGCCCGCCATCGCCTTTCGCCGGCAGGTCGGCGACAGCAAAACCATGGATGACATGGCTGCCCTCGTGGGCGAGGCCAGGGGCAAAAGATACTTTGACAAATTCCGGGGTCAGATCAAAACATTCACAAACCGGGAAACCGAATTGATGACCATACGCCAGAGCGAAGCTGAGGAAACAGCTGATAGAACGAAAACTTTAATTATCACCGGCACGCTTGTAACAATGCTGGTTGCGCTGGTCATCGCCTTTATGATGAGCCAATCGATCGTCAACCCAATCAACCGGGTAATCGGCGGTTTGAACGACGGCGCCGAGCAGGTTTCATCCGCCTCGGGCCAGGTAGCCGCATCCAGCCAGTCCCTGGCGCAGGGCTCCTCCGAGCAGGCGGCATCCATCGAGGAGACCTCATCTTCATTGGAGGAGATGTCATCCATGACCAAACAAAATACCGGCAATGCCAAGCAGGCCGACAACTTAATGAAAGACGCCAACCAGGTCGTCGGCCAGGCCAACCAATCCATGTCCGAGTTGACCGGCTCCATGGGAGAGATTTCCAAAGCCAGTGAAGAGACTTCAAAAATTATCAAGACCATCGATGAAATTGCCTTTCAAACCAATTTGCTGGCCCTCAATGCAGCCGTTGAGGCAGCCCGGGCGGGTGAAGCCGGCGCCGGATTTGCAGTGGTGGCGGATGAGGTCCGGAATCTGGCCATGCGGGCAGCCGACGCCGCCAAGGATACGGCCGAGTTGATCGAAGGCACGGTTAAAAAGGTCAATGAAGGATCTGAACTCGTCACCCACACCAACGAGGCCTTTACCCAGGTGTCCACCAGCTCCGCCAAGGTGGGAGAATTGGTGGCTGAAATCGCAGCCGCCTCGGATGAGCAGTCCCGCGGCATCGAACAGGTCAACACGGCCGTGTCCGAAATGGATAAAGTCACCCAGTCCAATGCCGCCAACGCCGAAGAATCTGCCAGTGCCTCCGAAGAAATGGCCGCCCAGGCCGAGCAGATGAAAGAAATGATCGGCGAGTTGGGGACCCTGGTGGGCGGACACAGCATCGCCGGCAATTCTGCCGCTCAGGCAAGAAGGCCGAATGCGACCCGGCATGATATGCCAAAGGCGGTGGCCGTGCCCGCCCCGGCACCAGCTGCCAGAAACAGGGCCAGGAATGTGCCTCGAACCCAAGCGGTGACCCCGGCGGAGGTAATTCCGTTGGATGACGATGACTTCAAAGATTTTTAGGGTCAAGCATGGTCATTGTTTTAGCAACTATGAAATGACCGCTCAAAAGTATAAAGCCGCCTTCCCTGAAGGCGGCTTTAATTTTGCCAAAACTCTCAGACTTGCTCCATCAGTAAAACCATCATCCCGTTCTTCCAGCTTACCACGATCCCAGGTGTGGTCAATGCGGGCTAACCGGTCGATTCCTTGCGCCCCACCGTGTATGCTTTCCCCAGCAAATGGCCCAAAGCGTAATAATCCGAACCGGCGCTATTATAGATGAAGGGCTGCAATTTGGCGATATCCGGCCAGCCATTTTCGGCGAGTATATTTTCATCGGCTTTTATATCTTTTATTTCACCGATGAACTGGGTATGTAGTCCGATTTCCACGACTTTCAGCACGTCACATTCCAAAATAACCGGAAATTCCTTCACATAAGGAGCATTGACAACCTCGCTTTTGATCGGGGTCAATCCCAGCGCTTTGAACTTATCCTCTTTTTTGCCCGAATAAATTCCGACATAGTCGGCTTCTTTGACAAAAGAAGCTGATGGAATATTGATCGTAAACGCCCTGTTATGCTGAATGCTGCCGTAGGTGTAGGTTGCCTGCCTGAGCGATATGGCTGCACAGGGCGGATTGCTGCAGCAGATGCCTCCCCAGGCGACGGCCATGATATTGGGCCGCTCGTTTTGATCGTAGCTGCCGACGATCAAAACGGGATTCGGCTGGATCAGTGCTCGCGGACCTAATGATTTTTTCATATTCTCCTCCTGACCGGATCCGTCAAGGCGGATCATTTTGAGTGCCGCAGAGTGTCTGAACAGCGGCCGGTTTAACCGAATTCATTTATCAATAAAGCTCAAATTATCATATACAACTCCTGTGGGAGCGGCTTGCAGCCGCGAATTTAAACGATCGCGGCTGCCCCGCTTGAAAAACAGTGGGATACAAGCACAAGCCGCTCCCATGCTCACTATGATTTGCTTTCTCCAGATAACCGGACAATCCAAGAGAATTTTGATATTGTGAAACCTTAGGGTCGGCCACAGTGCCGATCCCTTAACCCACAATATGAAAGGTAGTATCGAGGGTCAAGCAGAAAGGGGAATTTGAAACTAAGAACCATAATTTCTGCAGCAGATCGAACGCAGGATCTTGACTTCGAACTGCACCAGGCGTAACCCGGGTGTGAAATCCAGATTCTCAATTGACACCGGCTGCTGATTTTGACAATATTCCGGGAAACACAAACCTAAAGGAGGCCAAAAATGAAAGCGAGAAAAATTGTAAAGGCCATAGTACTCTGCACGATTATCGCCTTGGCAACCGTTATCGCGGCCAGCCCGCTGCCGGCCGCAGCCAAAGAGCTCAATGTATTGACCTGGTGCGATCATACCGACCCGGCCTTGTTGAAGGCCTTTGAACAAAAGCATGGTGTCCGCATCAATATGAAAGAGTATGACGGCACCGGTGTGGCCCTGGCCCTGCTTGAACAATCTCAACCGGGGGATTGGGATGTTTTCGTAGTGGACAGCATCGATGTCAAACGGGTGGTGAAACTCGGCCTGTTGGAGCCGCTGAATCAAAGTGATTTTCCCTGGAATGATATATTCCCGGAAATTCGCACCCCGGAGTTGAACAGCGTCGACGGTAAATTTTATGCCATGCCGGAAAAATTCGGCTACAACACCATTGCCTACAACAACAAAAAAGTCGATCCGGCCGACATGCGCGATGCCGCGGTCCTCTGGAATCCGAAATACAAGGGCCGCATCGCGGTCTATGACTATTATATTCCGGTCATTGAAATGGTCGCCATCGGGCTGGGTATCAATCCAACCGAGCTGAATAAATCACATCTGCCGGCCATCAAGGAAAAACTGTTCAAGATGAAAGAGCTATCCGCCCTCGTGGGCGATGTGGTCCAGGTTCAAACGGCCCTGGCGACGGGGGAAGTCGACATCATCGCCGGCGGCGGCGAATTTGCAGTGTCCGTCCTGCACCAGGAAAACCCCGCCCTGGACTGGGTGTTGCCGGATCAGGGGGGTGTGCGCTGGCAGCAGGCCATCGGGATATTCGCAGCATCCAAGAAAAAGGATCTGGCGCTCAAGTTCCTGCAGTATATTCTCAGCCCGGAGGGCCAGGGACGTTTGGCCACCTCCTCCTGCTATTGGGCGATGCCGGCCAATTCCAAGGCCGCGCTGACCCTGGAACAGAAAAAAATCCTGCGCTGGGATGAACAGCCCAAATTCCTGGCCAACTCGTATTTCTACCTCCAGCCCGACGAAGACTTCGATAAGGCCATGCTGGATGTCTGGACGGAATTTCTACAACACTGACCGAAATCCAATTGAGCAAAAATACGCTCAATTGAATGTTATTGGTTATCAGTTAATTGTTATTAGCAGAAATTGGATGGCCCTTTGCGAGTTTGGTTGATTGAAATCCATTAACGATCTTAATCACTCAAGTCGTTTCATCTATGGCCTTCCCAGTGCAATTAGGCAATCAATAACCAATAACGAATAACGAATAACCCCTATCAGAATCATATTCCATTAGATATTTAAGAGTTATTGATCAAAACGATGGGTTACCCGAACAGTAGAGCGAAGGGCTGGGGCTTTGTCGGCCCCGGCCTTTTGTGGACGAGCGCCTTTTTTGCCGTTCCGCTGATAATCATGGCGGCCTACAGCCTGTTTCAGCGAATCGGGGGTCGAATTGTCACGGATCTGTCGCTGACCAACTATATTGCTTTTTTCTCCAAACCCCACCACTTGAATGCGCTGGTCAACTCCCTGGAAGTCACCCTGATCACGACGATCATCAGTGTGGTCCTGGCTTATCCGCTGGCCTATATCCTGGCCTTCCGGGTACCGCCCAGATGGCAGCGGATAGCATTGATGATGGCCATTTTGCCATTTTGGACCTCCTATGTCGTAAGGTCTTACAGCTGGCTGCTGGTTCTTTCCAGCAACGGGGTCATCAGCAATGTCCTCCAGGGGCTGGGAATCGTGCAAAACCCGATTTCTCTTGCCAACAGCCGGGCGGCGACCGTCCTGGGATTCGTCCATTTCTTTACCATGCTGTTGACGTTGACCATTTTTGCCAACCTGGTGCAGATATCGCCCAACTATAGAAAAGCGGCGGCCGATCTCGGTGGATCGCGTTGGCAGACATTCTGGCGCATCACCCTGCCCTTGAGCGTCCCGGGGATCATGGTTGGTGCTTTTCTCACCATCGTACTGACATTGGGCGATTACATCACGCCGCAGATTCTGGGAGGATTCAGAGAGGTTCTGCTGCCCCAGGCCATAATGCTGCAAATTCAGCGGCTGGCGGATTTTCCCATGGCATCGGCCATGAGCCTGGTGCTGATGGTGGTAATTTCGATCATTTTTCTGATGTTCTCCCGCTGGCTAAAAATCGAAAGATTGTGATGTTAAAAGACGTACTCAAAAATCTGCCGGCCGCCGTTTATGTGACGCTGGTCTATCTGTTTATTTTTCTGCCGGTCGGCGTGCTGGTATTGTTTTCATTCCAGGATGCCTTGCTGCCCATCCCCCCTTTTCAGGGCCCTTCCCTGCGATGGTATGAAGCCGTCTTAACGGATTTTCGGATCATGGATGCCTTATGGAATTCGCTGCTGGTAGCCGTGGTTTCATCGGCCCTGTCTTGTTTACTGGGGTTTCTGGCGGCATACGGCCTGGCCCGCTATACGGTGCGCGGGGCGGGGGCAATCCAATGGCTGCTAATCGCGCCGCTGAGCGTTTCCTACCTGATCATCGGAATGGGCCTGCTGATAACCTTTAAAACGATGGGAATACCCAAATCCCTGCTGGCGGTAATCATCGGCCACACCGTGATCAACCTGCCGCTGGCCTTTGCCATCATTTACAGCCAAATGGGCGAACACCAGGCGAATCTGGAGCGGGCTGCCCGTGACCTGGGGGCAGCCGAATGGCAGGTTATGGGGTTGATCACCCTGCCGCTCTTGTGGCCGGCTTTGATGGCTTCATTTTTTCTTTCGTTTACCCTGTCCTGGGACGAATTCATCATTGCCCTGCTGGTCAGCCGTTTCGATGTGACCCTGCCGGTAGAAATCTGGAGCCTGCTGCGCAGCGGCCTCAATCCCAAAACCAACGCCATCGGCAGCCTGGTTTTTATTGTATCCATCATATTGGTGTTTGTAACGGAAATAGCGCTTTTTGGGCGGAGAAGATCGCGATGAGTTCAATGGTCGAAATCAAGGACATTTCAAAAAATTTTGGCGGAACCACCGCGCTCAACGCAATCAATCTCGATATAGAGGAAGGCCAGTTTTTTGCCCTGGTCGGACCATCCGGCAGCGGGAAAACAACCTTGCTGCACATCCTGGGCGGCTTCGTCCAACCCAGCGCCGGGCAAGTTCGCATTGCCGGTCAGGATGTCTCCTTCCTGCCGCCGGCCAAACGGCCGACGACCTCCATGTTCCAGGACTATGCCCTGTTTCCGCATATGTCCGTGGGCTCGAACGTCGGCTTCGGCCTGTTGATGCGCAAGGTGCCCAAGTCCGCCAGGCTGGCCCGGGTCGCAAAGGCCCTGGCCATGGTGGGCCTGTCCGGCATGGGTGCGCGCCGCATCCATCAGCTTTCAGGCGGCCAGCAACAGCGCGTGGCCCTGGCCCGGGCCCTGGTGGTGGAACCGAAAGTCCTCTTGCTGGATGAACCGCTCGGCGCGCTGGATCTGAATTTACGGCGCCAGATGCAGCAGGAGTTGCTCCACATCCAGAAACAGGTCGGCACCACCTTTGTGCATGTAACCCATGACCAGGAAGAAGCCATGAGTATCGCAGATATCATGGCCGTGATGAACAACGGCCGCATCGAAGATGTGGGGCCGCCGGCACGGGTCTATATGAAACCGCGCACGCGCTTTACGGCAACGTTTATGGGTGAAAGCAACATGTTTGAAGGCCGGGTGTTTGGGCGGTCCGGTGATCAGGTAGAGGTTGAAACCATCTTCGGCCGCCTGAAAATTACGGGGGACGCCAAACCCGGGGAACCGGTGCACCTATCCATCAGGCCCGAGCAGATCAAGGCCGAAGCAGTCGGAACGCAGCAACTGGCAGCGCTGGGAAAGCTGCGGATAGATGAAGTATCCTTTTTCGGCACCCATCACCGCTGCCGGGGTCGGCTTGTCAACTCCGACCAATCGTTGATTATAAGGCTGCCTCAGAATCAGCCGGCCAAGGCGGGACAGGAATTAAGCATTGCGGTGCCGCGGGAGGACATCGTATTGCTGAAGGCTTGAGTATTGCCGCATTTGCGCTCTACTAAAGTGGCTCCAACGGGGGCAGCTATGGCGCAGTTTTTAGTGCCTATCTATTGAAATCACATCATGTTTGCGCATGATTTATGCCATAGCCAGATTGAATATCTTAGGACCGCTATCGATTTAAATAAAAAAGATAGAGCGAAGCGATTCAACAAATATTCAATTTTCAATCTTCAATTCCGGCTTGCCCGGGTTGGG
>Ga0209786_1000184_pt1 | contig 26108 bp, 16 predicted proteins | sample WorMetilvaeELBA2_FD_187405 | JGI IMG/M metagenome (GOLD analysis project Ga0209786, IMG submission 187405) | Marine gutless worms symbiont microbial communities from Max Planck institute for Marine Microbiology, Germany - Olavius ilvae ELBA.2... ...
TGCAAGTAAAAAATGCATTAAACTGGAAAATCTTCGTTTTCCTTTTATGCGATATTAATCAGCAATATCAAAGAGTTCTGGATACCCGTTCGAACACTAATTAAACAGTTTTCGGTTGCAAAATTCTACCAATGTTTTAGAATTAAAAGTGTATCAAGATCGTCGAAATTGAAGGTCAAATAGATCTAATTGATTAATAAAGCCCATCTGAAATATGCGTTCAGACGCCTTCTTTTCGCTGACCGTAGCCGGCAAAATTATGATTGGTGGCGACGGCGGCTTTTTTTATGCAAAATGGCGTCAATCGTTGAACGCGATCGTATGTTTCTGAGATGGGTTTTTTAGTTTTCAGCCTCCTTATCGATAGGAATTATGCAGGTTAAGTTTATCATTTTTAAGATTCTGTGCGGCTGTGACGGTTGAATTTTTGGCTAGGCTAGATCAATTTTGTTATAGAGGTGAAGATATGATGCAATATACTGCTCTCCTTTCAAGCGAGGAGGTTGAAAAAATTCATGACACATCTTTAGAAATTCTGGAAAATATCGGTGTTCGGGTACACCTGGAGCAAGCCCGCGATATTTTCGCAAAGCATGGCTGCAAGGTAGAAAAAAATAGCCAGATAGTAAAATTGCCCCGTAAAGTTGTGGAACTTTACCGTCAGGCATTTGTACCCAGCTTTACTTTCCGGGGGCGCGATTCCCAATTTGATCGCACCATTCCTGACGATCGACCGATTATCGTCACCGCGAGTTCCGCCCCCAATTTGCTCGATCCTGTCAACGGTGAAGAACGACGCGCCATTTCAAATGATATCGCCAATATTGCTTTTCTGGTCAACGAGCTGCCGGGTTATGATGTCTTTTCGATATCGACTCTGGCCGATGACGCGCCCAAGGGACAACTCAGCCTTTGGCGCTTTTATCCGGCCCTGAAAAACTGTCTGAAGCCGGTAAGAAGCAATACCCCGAATATGAAGGAACTGCTGCAGGTGCTGGAACTGGGCGCACTGATCGCCGGCGGTGAGGATGCTTACCAAGAGCGACCGCTGATTAACCATCACTGCTGTCCGGTCGTATCGCCATTGACCATGGACTCCGCTATTACTGAACAGCTCATCTATCTGACCGAACACAGGCTGCCAGTGTACTGTACGATTGCGCCCAACGGCGGTATGACTTCGCCCATGAGCCTGCTCGGCACCCTGGCGATTGGAAACGCTGAGTTTCTGGTGGCAAGCGTTCTCATGCAGATGGTTCGGCCTGAAACGCCTCTGATCTATGCAGTTTTATCTACTGTTGCGGATATGCGCAAAGGCAACTATGCACCGGGCGGGATCGAAACCGGAATCATGCAAATGGGGCATTGCCAGATGGCGCGTTTTTACAATGTCCCTTGCGGCGGGTATGTCGGATTGACCAACGCCCACATGGACGACGTTCAATCGGGTTATGAAACCGGCATGGGCGCTACTTCGGCATTGCTCGGCGGAGCAGACATGTTTAATATGGGAGGTCTCTTAAGCAGTCTTTTGACCTTTGATTTCGGCAAGGCCGTTATTGATAGTGAGATAGGGTTGATGCTCAAACGCATCCATCGGGGATTGGAGTTCAGCACCGAGAATCTCAGCCTTGAATTGATCTCCAAAGTCGGTAACGGCGGCTCCTATATGGACGAGGTCGACACCTTCAATCGTATGCGAACAACAGCATTGCTGCCCAATATCGCGTTTCGTGATGTGCGCGCCGCTTGGGAGGATATGGGAAAATCCGACGCCCATTCCAGAGCTCTGGCTGAAGCCAGAAAGATCCTGACCCGTGCCAATCCGGCGGTTCTTTCACCGCAAGTAGATGCCAAAATTCGCGCCCGCTTTGAAGGCCTGACGGCGGGCAACGCCGGTTGGAATTAGGCGTTTAGCGGGCTTTATCTGAAATCATGTTGTCAGAAACAATCAGCTGAATTTTATATGATCTTGCATATAAGTAACTAAGCTTTTTCCAAGACTACGCGCGGAATAAGGGACCCCTGCGGTGCAGCTACAGCGCAATTCAAAGAATTTAGGTTTCAGGTGTCAGGTTTCGGGTGTCAGGGAACCGAGTCGCTAAATCCTGACACCTGAACACTGACACCTGAAACCTTCAGTAACTTACAACATGTTGTCAGAAAAATCCTGCTAAGGGCCTAAATGCTGGCTGCAACTGCTAGAATTTCATTCCCGGAAGGTTGAGTGATGCCGTGTTGCCGCCGTCAACCGCCAGGGCCTGTCCCGTAATGTAGCTGGATTCGTCGCTGGCTAAAAATAAAATCGCGCTCGCAATCTCCTCCGGTTTACCGTAGCGTCTTAATTCACACCGGCTGCCCAGTTTGTGGGCCTTGCCGCTTTCTCTGGCATAATCGAAAACCGGTTTGGTCATGCCGGTTTCAATCAGGCCGGGACAGACGGAATTGACGCGAATATTGTCGGCCCCCAGATCGCAGGCGGCCGTCTGAGTAAAATTAATCAGGGCCGCTTTGCTGGCGCTGTAGGCATTGCCGCCCGCGCCGGCGCGAATCCCGGCCACCGAGGATGTATTGACGATCACCCCGCTTTTGCGCGCCTGCATATGCTGGGCAACATGCTTGACTGCCAGCACGGCTCCCAGGACGTTGACGTCATAGACCTTGTGCCAGACATGGTTGTCCTGTTGCGCCAGCCCGGCAATATCGCCCGTGATGCCGGCGTTGTTGCATAATATATCGATCCGGGAATAGGTATCCAGGGCTAGTTGGATAAGCGCTTTGATGTCATCTTCATCGGCCACGTCCGTTTTTTGAAAGACAACCGCTGCGCCGCCTTCCGATATGGGGTCGGCCACCTCTTTTAAACCGTTTTCATTCACATCACCCAGCACCAGCCTGGCGCCTTCATCCGCAAACAGAGCCGCGGTGGCTTTGCCGATCCCGCTGGCCGCCCCGGTAATAATGGCGACCTTGTTTTTAAGTCGTCCGTTAGATTTCATTATGATCTCCTGCAGTAAATATTCAATATTCAATCTTCAATTCAGGCTTGCCCGGGTTGGGCATTTCAAGTCATGATCTCGATGCATCTTTCAGCGCCTGCTGCAATGCATTCAGTCCTTCCTGCTGCACGGACCAGAGACGACCGCCGGTCAGACCGCCGTCCACAACCAGATCGTGACCGTTGATAAATGTCGACTCATCCGAGGCCAGAAAGACGGCTGCGTGCGCGATGTCCTCCACAATACCTGCTCGACGAATCGGCTGCATGCCCACGAGTGCTTGCTTCATCACTGCGGCGGATTTCTCCGCCTGTTCCATCGGCAGCCCCGCGGCCTTGCCAAATATTCCGGTTGCAATGCCGCCGGGTGAGATGCTGTTGACGCGGACGTTGCTTTCGCCCAACTCCATGGCCACGACTTTGGTCATATGAATCACGGCCGCCTTGGCGGCTGAATAAACGACTGACGAATAGCCGGCCAGAATTCCGGCCACGCTGCCCGTATTGATGATACTGCCGGAGCTTTGGGCGCACATTACGGGCGCTGCGTGTTTCAGGCCGAGAAATACGCCACCGAGCAGCACCGACATGGCATATTCGTAATTTTCAAATGGAATCGCTGCGATGCTGCCGTGGGTCGCCGGTACCCCGGCATTATTGAAAAGACAGTCAAGTTTGCCAAATTTTTCCACAGCGAAGTCGATCATTTTTTTCACATCGGATTCCAAAGAAACATCCGTTTTCAAAAAGTCGACCTTGTCGCCCAGCGTGTCTGCAAGCTTGCGCCCTTCTTCCTCTCGTCGGGCGGCGATCAGCACGGAAGCACCTTCCTCGGCGAAGATTTCGACTGTCCGCCGCCCGATCCCGCTTGTTCCTCCGGTAATGATTGCCACCTTGCCTTCCAATCGTCCACGCATAACGACCTCCTTTCTAATAATGGATATTTTTGTATTGACCCCAGGCCAGACTAATAGGTGATCTGCAGCTTATTCGTCATTGTTCCATGAAATATAGAAATTCACGAAATGATATTTATCTTACCGGTAATCCCTATCATCGTTCGCTATATGAAGAAATGATTTTTTGTCATGTCGTTGTGTTGCTGTAGGTTGGGCTTTGCCCACCTTCAACAGATGAAATCAGCGAGTTTTGGTGGGCACAGCCCACCCTACGATATAGAAGTTTCGCATACTGAGGGTTGATGCAGCACCTATCGTTCCGCGACACCAACAGGTCATGGTGCTGAATCCTCATCTGAAGAGATCCATCTCTTGTACCCAAAACGGATGTTGACAACTATACCTGCTTTGGTTAATCAGATGGTTATCGTTTCCCTGAACGCCAGCCCACATGTTGGGTTTTTAGTTGAAACCGATACAATGTTCAACATTTTCGATTTTTCTGCTTATTAAACATCATGTATACCAGACTTGCAGTTACCAGCAGCAAAATACTCCTGTATATTGGGGTGAGAGTTTTATTTTTCACTTTGTACAGCGCCGTCGTTTATTTGCTATATTACGTCTTTGAAAAACATCACCTGGCCATTCCGCTGTCTATTGAAACGATTTTAGGTACGGCCATATCCATTCTCCTTGGTTTCAGGACCAGTGCGGCCTATGATCGATGGTGGGAGGCGCGTATTATATGGGGAGGTATCATCAATGAGAGTAGAACGCTAATCAGGCAGGCCCTCGGTTTTATATCGCCGGGCCATACCAAAGAAGACGAAGTTTATCAGTTCGTTCGATATCAGGCTGCCTGGTGTTATGCCCTGACATCGAGTCTGCGCAACCTGCCCCTATCACCGGAAGTGAAAAACAAACTGTCTGATGCAGAATACGCCGCTTTATCCGGCCATGCCAACGCACCGAATGCGATTTTAAATTACATGGAAGAACATCTTGCCGGATTGTTTAAAGCAGGGAAAGTGGATTCCTATCATTTTGCCGCCATGGACCAAACGCTGCGGACTTTATGTGACAACATGGGTAGATGCGAACGGATAAAAAATACGGTTTTCCCTGTTTTCTATACTTTTTTGACCCAGGCCGCCATATTTATATTCGCATTGGTGCTGCCTTTCTGTTTGGTAGAACTCTTGGGAGCCTATACGATCCTCATAACCCTTATCGTTGTCGGCGCCTTTAGCATCATAGAAATGATCGCAACGTATTTGCAGGATCCATTTGAGAATAGACCGTCTGATGTTTCGATGACCGCCATTTCCAGAAATATCGAGATCAATCTGCTGCAGATGATTGGCGCCGGTGATATTCCAGAAAGCATTAAGCCTGATAAAAAAGGAATCCTTATGTAAAGGATATTTTTCGCCTCGCTCACCATTTTCACCGCTCAGTTGTCAGCCTTGATTCATTCGACTCGCCTTTAGGCCCGAACTGTAGATAGACCATTATAAAAAAGCAGGGAACCTGATTTTTTGGTTGCAATTCGCTCTGTATACCTGTATATACATCTATAGTATTAAACATAGATGGTGGGTGGGCTGATAATTCCGTATCTCTATCATTTATACATTAATTATATTTTCAACATGTTAAAAAAATATTAGTTGCTAAAAGAAATCGAGAAATCAAAAATTGAAAATCGTCGACGAATCCAATCCAATCCCGAAGTACCTCCAGATCAGTGCCTGGATAAAGGAGCTGATCCAATCCGGCCGCTACAAAGCTGATGAAAAATTACCCTCCGAAGTCGAGCTTTCCAAAATGTGCGGGGTCAACCGCAATACCTTGCGTCAGGCCATCGGCGAACTGACCAGCGCGGGGTTGTTGAGAAAGGAAAAGGGCACCGGAACCTTCGTCAGCAGCCCAGCATCCAACGGCCTTAGACATAAACTCGAGCGCATCTCGAGTTTTACGGATATGCTGGGCCAAAGCGGCATCAAAGCCGAAACCCGCGTCATCAGCAAAAGGATTGAAAATGCCAACGCCTACGTGGCCGGCAATCTTTTTTTAGGTTCCAGCAAAAAAGTTGTCGCCATCCGGCGGGTGCGGGCCGGCAACGGGACGCCCTATATCTACGAGGAGAGCTACCTGCCGGGGGATATGTTCGAAGGCCTCCTCGATCTGGATTTGACCGGCTCCATGTACGACCTGATGTCAAAACACTTCGGGGTCGAGTTGGCCCGGGGCAAACAAACCATCAGTGCCGTCAACCTGAGTCCGAAGATCGCTAAAATACTCGACGTGGCGCAAAATTCAGCCGCCATTTTTGCTGAATACATCACCTACGATGAAAAAAGCATGCCGATCGAGCTGCTGCACTCTTATTACCGGGGTGATAAATACACCCTTGAGATCGAGCTCGGGCGTTACCACGCCAAGCCCAATGGTTTTAGTATGAAGGCGGAATAGACTGACGTGGCGCGATGTCTGCAAATATTTCGGGGTCTGTTGAATTGAATTTTTCTAGTCCAACTTGAACCTGAGTCAAATCGAAATTTAATATTGTTTTTTTAATAATTGGCTGTATATACATCTATAACATTTTAGGCTAACATTTTAGCGAAAATCTAAACAGGAGGAAATTGAGCATGGAAGAAAGAAACTTTTTCGAAAGATTGGTGGATGTCAGCCCTGGCATGGAAATCTGGTGGGATTCGTCCCCGGTTATTTTCGAAAATTGGTGCAATAAACTGCTGGAACAGGCCGATCCCGCCGATCATGAAATCCTGCAGCAGCAGTTCAAACGGATGTATAACCCGGAAAATCCCCAGGATCAATTGTTTCGCGGGGTGACCACCAATCCGCCCCTGTCTTTGCAGGCAATTCAAGATGACCCGGCCTTCTGGGAGAAAGAAGCCAAGGGAATTCTGGCTGACAATCCGGGGCTGGACAAGGAAGGACTGTTCTGGGAACTCTACAAGAAGGTTGTCAAACGCGGCTCGGAAATGTACCTGCCGCTGTTTGAGTCCAGCAACTATAAAGAAGGCTACCTGTCCGGACAAGTTGATCCGCGCAGCGTCTTCGACAAAGACGCCATGCTGCGGCAGGCCGAGGAAATCGCCGCCATCGGCCCCAACGTCATGGTCAAAGTTCCCGGGTCCAAAGAAGGCTATGAAGTGATCGAGTATCTGACCGCCAAGGGTATTCCCACCAACAACACCCTGACTTTCGTTCTTGCCCAGCTGGTGGATTGTGCCGACAGCGTCAAACGCGGTCTTGAAACGGCCAAGAAAAACGGCGTCGACCTGAGCCGATGGCGTTCGGTTATCACCCATATGGAAGGCCGTTTCGGCAACCTCGGCGATTTGAAAGGCTACGGCCGGGAAGTGGGCATCGAGCTGTCCGAGGGTGAAATCCGGCTGGCGGAACTGGCGATTTTCAAGAAAGCCTATAAATACCTGGAGGACAATAACCTGCCGAGCAAGATGCTGTCCTGTTCTTTGATTGTGGGACCCACGGTTGACGGAATCGATCGTATCTGGCACCTGGAGGAAAAAACCGGCGCCGCTACGGTGGTGACCTGTCCACCCTCATTTATCGCCAAGGTCCTTCTGCTGCCTGATGTCGATAAAATCACATTTGAAAAAGATCGCATCCATCAGGATATTCCCCAGGATCTGATGGATAAGCTCATGAAGATTCCCTATTTCGCAAAAGGATATGCTGCGGACGGCTACTCGCGTGATGAATACGCAACCATTCCACCCCTGCAGAAAACAGCCGAGCAGTTTTCCAAGGCCACCAATGAAATGGTGGATTTTGCCGGCCGGTGTCTGGAGAAGAATTGATTCCTAAACGTATTCCAATAAGGAGGGACAGCAAATGATTGTTGGCATCCTAAAGGAAATTAAAGCTGATGAAAATCGTGTGGCCCTGACTCCGGGAGGAGTTGAGGTCATGGGTCAAAATGGCCATTCGGTTCTGATAGAGCAAAATGCCGGTTTGGCCAGTGGTTTTGACGACACCGCCTACGCGGACGTCGGGGCCGAAATCGTCGAGAACCCCGCAGACATATTCGACCGATCGGAAATGATCGTGCGGGTCAAGGGACCGCGGCCCTCCGAGTATGAATACATCAAAAAAGGGCAGATCTATTTTTCTTATCTGCATCTGGCCGCATTGGAGGACACCACCCGGGCGCTGATAAATAACGGTGCCGTTGCGATCGCCTATGAAACGATTCAATCCGAGAAAGGCAACCTGCCGCTGCTAAAGCCGATGAGTGAAGTCGCAGGTCCCATGGCCATTCAGGAAGGCGCCAAATATCTTGAGATGGCCCAGGGGGGCCATGGTGTTTTACTGGGCGGTGTGCCCGGTGTGGATCCGGGCACGGTGATGATTATCGGCGGCGGAACAGTTGGAATCAATGCCGCTAAATTAGCCTGCGGACTGGGTGCCAAAGTGTATATCCTGGATATCGACCTGGACCGCCTGCGGTATTTGAGTGATGTAATGCCCGACCACTGTGTCACTTTGATGTCAAGTCCGGCGAATATCCGCGATATTTTGCCCGCGGCAGATCTCGTAGTCGGGGCCGTGTTGGTGCCGGGCAGCAAAACGCCGACGTTGGTGACGCGGGAAATGCTCAACACCATGAAAAAGGGTTCCGTACTGGTCGATGTTTCCATTGACCAGGGCGGCTGCTTCGAGACTTCCCGCGAAATGACCCATGCAGATCCGACCTTTGCGGTGGATGGCATCATTCATTACGCCGTCAGCAACATGCCTGGGGCCTTGCCCCGAACCTCTACCCTGGCCCTGAACAATTCCACCCTGCCCTATGCGGTGGAGATTGCGAACAAGGGGTGGAAAAAGGCCATGCAGGACAATTCCGCGATCAAGGCCGGGGCCAACGTGGTGGATGGCAGGGTTACCTATAAAGGGGTCGCCGACGCATTTGGTATCGAGTATGTGGCGATCGATGAGCTGCTGTAGACGCATCGGTTCAAGGTTCAGGGTTAACCGCCTCGAATCGACTGAGCTCGTCGCAGGCCGGCGGATTCAAGGCGCTGTGTTGAGAGTGCGGGATGAGCATATCAGGATCTCTATAATCGGGATCGTTACCTCTTTAAATCGAAAATCCGAGATCTAAAATCTGAAATCAAAGGAGCTTATTATGATTGTTGGCATTTTAAAGGAAATCAAGGCTGAGGAAAACCGTGTTTGTATGACACCTGCCGGCGTGGAGATTATGAGGCAAAACGGCCATGAGGTTTTGGTTGAAGCCAAGGCCGGCGTTGGCAGTGGTTTTAACAATGATGCATATAAAGCCGCCGGCGCTGAAATCGTTGCAATACCACAGGAAATTTTCAAACGCGCCGGCATGGTGATGCATGTCAAGGAGCCGCTGCCCGCCGAATATGATCTCATCCGCAAGGATCAGATTGTATTTACCTATCTGCATCTGGCCGCGGCTGAAGAGCTGACCCATGTATTGGTAAAAAGCGACTCCATCAACATCGCATACGAGACGATTCAAAAACCGGATGGATCACTGCCGCTGCTGACCCCCATGAGTGAAGTCGCCGGCCGCATGGCGATCCAGCAGGGGGCGAAGTATCTGGAGATGGCCCAGGGCGGCCACGGCATTTTGCTGGGCGGTGTGCCCGGTGTCGATCCCGGTACGGTCGTCATCATCGGCGGCGGCATCGTCGGTATCAACGCTGCCAAAATGGCCTGCGGGTTGGGGGCCAAGGTCTACCTTCTCGACATGAACCTGGAGCGGTTGCGCTATCTGAGCGATGTGATGCCCAGCAACTGCTTTCTGCTAATGTCGAAACCCTCGACGATCCGCCGGCTTATTAAAGAGGCTGATGTCGTGGTCGGGGCAGTGCTGATTCCGGGCGCCAAAGCCCCCAAGCTGGTGACCCTTGAAATACTCAAGACCATGAAAAAAGGTGCGGTGCTCGTGGATGTCGCCATCGATCAGGGCGGTTGTTTTGAAACCTCCAAAGCGACGACCCACGGAGAGCCGATCTACACGGTTGAAGGTGTCGTGCACTATTGCGTGGCCAACATGCCGGGTGCGGTGCCGAAAACTTCGACGCTGGCGTTGACCAATGCAACGCTGCCCTACGCCGTTGAAATCGCCAATAAAGGCTGGCAAAAAGCCATGCAGGAAAATACGGAAATCAAGCTGGGTGCCAATGTCGTCAAGGGCAAAATTACCTATCAAGGTGTCGCGGACGCGTTTGGGCTCGAGTATACTCCGATCGATACGCTGCTCTGAAAACAGGCGCTTGGCAGGATCATATTGAAACATAGACAGCAGTGTCGAAAACAGAGCAAGTGCATTTTTTTGATACAAGTGATCTTAAACTAAAAGACTATCAGGATCGAAAATAAAGGTTAAATTTTATACTACATAAATTTTGAAAAATTTCCAAAGGAGAAGAATATGAAAAAAGAATTAAAAGATTGGATAGTACCCTGGCTTTATACCTCAAGAGAATACAATGTTGGTATTCTGGATAAGGCCATGGACAATCCCGATACGGCCCGCCTGATGCTCAATGAAAACCCCATCCCGCCGTCGGAAAAAGTCATCGAGGCCGTGGCGGATTCCCTGCGGCACGGCAACTGGTATCCGGACAGTTTTTTGCGTCTGCGGACCAAGATCGGCAAAATGTATGGGCTGGGCCCGGACAACGTCGCGCTGGCCAACGGGTCTTCGGATACCATCGATACCATGATGCGGATATTTCTGCAGCCGGGCGATGAGTTCCTGCTGTCCACCCCGACCTTTGAGCTGTTTCCGCCGCGGGCTGAGCTTTGCAACGCCAAGGTCGTTCAGGTTCCGGTCAGAGAAGATGATTTGAACTACGATGTGGACGGCATGCTCAATGCCATCAACGACCGCACCAAGCTGATCCTGATTATCAACCCCAATAACCCCACCGGCGTCTTTATCGAAGATGAGGACCTCGAGCGGTTTTGCGAAACCGGCGTACCGCTGTGCGTGGACGAGGCCTACCTGGACTACAATCCGGACCGGCCTTCCAAGGCGCCGCTGTTTGAAAAATATCCCCACGTGTTTTTGTCGGTTACCTTTTCCAAAGCCTATGGTTTTGCCGGTGTCCGGTTTGGATTTGTGCTGGGCAGCGAAGAGATGATCGCCGCCTTCAACCGCGTCTTTCTGCCCTGGAACGTCAGCCGCATGTCAGCCGCCGCCGCCGAAGCCATCATTGACAATCCGGAAGAGGTCAAAGCCAAGGTCGCGCACAACAACAAGTGGATGGCCATTTTTACGGAAGAACTCAAGAATTTAGGTCTTAAACCATATCCGGCCAACGGCAATTACATGCTGATCGACGGCACCATGACCGGCAAAACCACCGAGGAAATTCTGGCGGCCGCCCTTGAAGAAAAAATTTATTTGAAAAAGATCGGTGAAATTCACGGCAAGAGCGGATATTTCAGGGTAACCCCGGGCACCGATGAAGAGAATGAAAAGTTCATGAAATTTATTCGGTCTTACTTCGGTTAATCCGCATAATTAATCCGCCCCGAATATAGTCCATTCGGGGCAGTAAATATTTTTTCCTGTTTAGCTGAAGAATGTTGTTTTCCAAGGCCCGGCGTATTAATTATTTAATGCTGCGCATTTTTTTTGACTTTATTAAACGCAATTAAACATTGGACGTTGGAAGTTGGATGTTCGATGCTTACAGTGCGCCTATGGCGGTTTAGACGTTCAAAGCTCTTGCGGGCGGGGAGTGAAAAATCACTCGGATTAGGGTGTACTGTTCAAAGGATTGAGGATTGGCTTAGCCTCCGGCCTAAAGAGCGGCCAGTTTAATCGAATATGATACTCTGGTTATATAAAAATATTATTAGTTTTTTGACAAAAAGTATGATTTTATATTAATTTTTTTAGCAAGATTTACCCCAATTTCGTGTTTCGAAAGGAAGCAGCCATGCAGATATATGTGTGTGTCAAACACGTTCCGGACACCGCGGCCAAGATAACCGTTGTCGGCGGCACCGGATTTGCTGAAACCTGCAAATTTATCGTCAACCCCTACGACGAATACGGTATCGAGGAGGCGGTTCGGCAGGTCAAACAGGCCGGATCCGGCGAAGTCGTGATTGTCACCGTCGGCAAGGAATCCGCCCTGGTGACAATGCGGGCGGCGCTGGCCCAGGGGGCCGACCGCGGGATTCTGGTCAAAACGGACAGCCACTTTCTGGACAGCGCCCTGACCAGCCGGGCCCTGCAAAAAGCTATTGAACAGGATGGTACTCCGGATCTGGTATTTTGCGGCAAACAGTCCATCGACAGTGAGGGAATGCAAACCGCCTTCCGGCTGGCCAAAGCCTTCGATATGCCGGTGATCTCGGACGTCGTCGAACTCAGCATCCAGGACGGGACGGCCACGGCCGAACGTGAAATCGGCGGCGGATCGCGCGAGGTCGTCGACATGCCGCTGCCGGGTGTCATCGGGGCAACCAGAGGGTTGAATGAGCCGCGTTATCCCAAGTTGCCGGATATTTTGAAAGCCAAGAAAAAAGAAGTCAAGCAAATCGACATTGCCGAACTTGGCTTGGATATTTCATCACCGCAGACGGAAATCGTTAAACTGGAAGCCGTTCCCGAACGGGGGCAGGCCCGGCTGATGGAAGGCTCCACGCGGGAGATGGTGGAGGAATTGGTGAAGATTTTGAAGGAAGAGGATAAGGTGCTGTAAGGCGGGGTACGAGTTGCGGGTTGCGGGGTTCGGGTTGCGGGGTACGGGTTGCGGGGTACGGGTTGCGGGGTGCGAGTTGCGAGGTGTGAGTTGCGGGTTGCAAAGCACGAGTTACGGGTTGCGAGGTACGGGTTACGAGTTGCGAGTTGCAAGTTGCGAGGTTCTGGGTACGAGGCGCGGGATTTTTGAATGCAGATAGCAGATTTCGCGTTGGAGAATGATAATCGGCAGGATTCCGGTTTCTGATAAATAAAATAGATTCTTATTCCGATTTTTAACCCGCAACCCGTACCCCGCAACCCGCAACCCGCAACCTGCAACCCGCAACCATTTTATATAAGAAACAGCATTTAATGTGTGACTATAGGAGAATCTAACCATGTCAAACATCGGCATATTGATTGAAACCGGGGACGATGGCGTAAAAGAAGCCAATTTGGGTGTGATCACAGCCGCCCGGGGTGATGGAAGCAATGATATCTGCGCCTTTGTTTTAGGGGCGGCGGGCGAGTCGTCTAAAAGCGTTCTGCAGGAATACGGCGTCCAAAAAATCGTCGAATTGTCTGCTTCCCCCGGCGACCTGGAATCGAGCCCCGATCTGCTGGCTGCGGCGCTGGCTGACGCGATTAGTCATTTTGATATCGCAGTCATGCTGGGACTGAGCAGCGCTGCCGGACGGGACATATTGGCGCGACTGGCCGCACTGGCCGAGGCCCCCCTGGTGCAGGATTGCCTGGGGATCGATTTAGCGGCCAGGACCGTGACCAAATCTCATTTTTCCGGCAGAAGCCTGGCAACCATCAAATTTAATTCCAATCCTTACATCTGCGGTTTGCGGCCGAACGCCATCGATGTCTCGGCAGCGCCCTGCGAAGCCGAAGTCGTCAACTACCAGTCAGCAGTGCAGAACCCCGGCCAGGTTGTCGTAAAAGAAGTCAAACAGAGCCAGTCGAAGGAAGTCGATCTGACGGAAGCCAATGTTATCATTACCGGCGGGCGCCCCATGGCTTCGGAGGATAACTATCAAATCCTGCGGCAATGGGCCGACCTGGTGGGTGCTGCCGTGGGCGCATCGCGCGCGGCGGTCGATGCCGGGTATGCACCGCACAGCATGCAGGTGGGGCAAACCGGTAAAACAGTCAGCCCCAAGCTTTACATCGGCTGCGGGCTTTCGGGATCGGTGCAGCATTTTGCGGGGATGAAAACCTCCAAAGTCATCGTGGCCATCAACACGGACAAGGACGCACCCATTTTCGGCAAGTGCGACTACGGCATCATCGGGGATCTGTTCGAAGTTGTGCCGGTGTTGACGGAAGTTCTGAAAGAACAACAGGATTAGTTGAAAGCAAAAAGCAAAAAAGCTCAAAGCTGAAAGCTCAAAGCAGAAAGCAGAAAGCTGAAAGGGATCGGTATTCGGCATTCGGCTTTCGGTGCACGGAGTTCGGCGAATGAAGTTTGAGTAAAAGGTGGAACCTCAATTGAGTAACAATCCAATTGAGAACATGGCTGCTGGCTGCCGGTTTACTTATAACTGATCGCCGATTACTGATATCTGCTAACTGCTAACTGATAACTGATAACTGATCACTGCTGACTGGTCTCTAACTAGTCAACACAAATACATAAAGCGACACTTGGATTAGCCTATGGATTCTTACTCCTGGATCAAATCGGTATTAATGGCGGTAGCCATGGTTGGGGCCTTCGGTCTTTTTTTTTCCAGAGTCAAACATCTTGTTATGCTGATGCACAGCGTTCAGGGGGATGCGGCGTTTAAGCCGGATCGAATCGGCGAGCGCATCAAGGTGCTGTTTACGGATGTTCTCGGCCAGAGCAATGTCCGTCGCAAACCCTTGCCGGGCTGGGCTCACACCCTGATATTTTTCGGGTTCTTAGCGGTTCAACCCCACTCGCTGGAATTGATGATTCAAGGCGTCATTCCCGCTTTTCATGTGGCCTACGTTTTGCCGGCGCTGTATGGCGCCTATATTTTTGTGGCTGATATTCTGGCCTTCCCGGTTCTGGTGGGGCTGGGATACGCGTTGTACCGGCGTCTGGTCGTCAAACCGAAATACCTGACCGACGGCCTCGATGCACGCCTGATAATTCTCTTCACATCGGTCATCATCATCACCTTTTACCTGATCAATGCCTTTCTGCTCCTGCCCGCCATCGGCGGCAGCGGATTTGACTACGGCCGCTATCTCACCATATCGAAGGTGGTTTACTACGGATTCAATTTAAAGGACTTGTCGCCTGCCGCCGGTCGCGTTGGATTCGAAATATTTTACTGGATTCATGTGCTGACGATTCTGGGTTTTTTAATCTACATCCCCGGCTCCAAACACCTGCACCTGCTGGCGGCGGTGCCCAATGTTTTTTTAAAGCCGCTGCAGCGGTCCAAAGCCATGCTCAAAACGGATATCGAAGATGAAGAGGCGGAAAGTTTCGGCCTGGGAAGGGTCTCGGAGCTGAACTGGAAAAATGTGCTGGATCTGTATGCCTGCACCGAGTGCGGCCGCTGCGAGGAGCAGTGTCCGGCGGATATGACCGGCAAACCCCTGTCCCCCAAGCAGGTGATTCATGACGCCAAAATTGACTTATTTGACCAGGCTGCGGCCGTACTTGCCAAAGACAACGACCAGGTCGAACCGCTGGTCAGAGAGAATTCTCCGATTTCCGATGACGTTTTATGGTCCTGCACGACCTGCCGGGCCTGCGAAGACATCTGCCCGGTCGATATCCAGCACCTGGACATTTTGTTGGAAGCCCGCAAATACCAGGTATTGATGGAATCAAGCTTTCCGCCGGAAATGCAGGAAACGTTCAACAATCTTGAAAACCAGTCCAACCCCTGGGGATTCGGCGCCGATACCCGGGGCGAATGGGCCAAAGGCCTGGATGTGCCGCTGATGAGCGATAACCCGGAAGCCGATATATTGTACTACGTGGGCTGTGCCGGATCTTTCGACGATCGCGGCAAAAAGATCGCTCAGTCCATGGCGCGAGTACTTAACAAGGCCGGTGTCAATTTTGCCATTCTCGGCGAAGAGGAGCGCTGCAACGGCGATGTCGCCCGGCGCGCCGGCAACGAGTACCTGGGCCAGATGATGATTGCCGAGAACGTAGAGATACTTAACCAGTACAAGCCGAAGAAAATTTTGGCCGGCTGCCCGCACTGCTTCAACACGATTAAAAACGAATATCCTCAATTCGGCGCCAGGTACCTGGTGGTGCACCACACTGAATTTTTGCTGGACCTGCTGAAGCAAGGACGGCTGAAGGTCAATGGCAATCCCACCGAACAGCTGACTTATCACGACTCTTGTTATCTGGGCCGCTGGAACGGCATTTTTGAGGCGCCGCGTGATCTCTTAATGTTTGTCAACAAGGGCCGGCGGATGGCGGAAATGACTCGCACGGCCGATAAAGGCCTTTGCTGTGGGGCCGGCGGGGCAAGGATGTTCATGGAAGAAACCATCGGCAGCCGCATCAACCACGAGCGGGCCAAGGAAGTCATTGCGACCGGAGCAAACCAGGTGGCCGCCGCCTGTCCTTTTTGCATCACCATGCTCACCGACGGCATCCGGGACAACAACGGCGATACGGAAGTTAAAGACATTGCCGAGATCCTTGATGAAGCGACGGAATAATACACTGGCAATTATTGATATACGACTTCGAACAAGGAGAAAATCATGCAGGACAGCGCACAGGTAGTAATTATCGGCGGCGGCATCGTAGGATGCAGCACGGCCTATCATCTGACCAAGATGGGTTGGGAAGATGTGGTAATCATCGATAAAGGGGAACTCACCAGCGGCTCGACTTGGCATGCGGCCGGCCTGGTGGGACAGCTGCGCTCCGAGCGCAACATTACCCGCATGCTGCAGTACAGCGTCAGCTTGTATGACCAGCTGGAAGCGGAAACCGGTTTTGCGACCGGCTGGAAGATGAGCGGCTGCCTGCATCTGGCGAGCACCAAAGAGCGCATGTATGAACTTAAAAAAGGCGCCACCACCGCCCGCAGCTTCGGATTGGAAATGAATATCATAACACCGCAGGAGGCTTACGATCTTTGCCCGATTATATCACTGGACGGCATCATCGGTGCGGCCTACATGCCGACCGACGGCGAAGCGGATCCATCCGGCATCACCCAGGCCCTGGCCCAGGGGGCGCGCAACCGGGGATGCAAGATTTACCGCAATAACCTGGTAACCGGCTTTGAATTCGACAAAAAGCGGGTAACGACCGTCAAAACAAAAGACGGCGACATCAAGTGCGATATTCTCGTTAATTGTACCGGAATGTGGGGCCATCAGGTCGGAGAAATGCTGGGGATCAACACCCCGCTGGTACCTTTTATGCATCAGTATGCCGTCACCAATCCGGTCAAAGACCTGCCCCCCAATCTGCCGACCATTCGCGACAAGGACAACCTGATCTACTACAAAGAAGAAGTCGGCGGGCTGGTGATGGGCGGCTACGAGCGAAACGGTATTCCCTGGGCTATCGACGGGGTGTCCAATAACTTCAACTCCAATTTGCTGGATTCCGATTTCGACCATTTTCTCCAGCTGGCCGAGCCGGCTACCAAACGGACGCCTTGCCTGGAAGAAGCCGGGCTGCGCAAATTGATCAACGGTCCCGAGGCCTTTACGCCGGACGGTGATGCCATCATGGGCCCGGCCCCTGAATTGGACAACGTGTTTGTGGCCGTGGGTTTTAACGCTTTCGGGATCGCCGCCGGCGGCGGGGCCGGCCGGATGATGGCCGAGTGGATCATCGAGGGCGAACCCAGCCTCGATATCTGGCCGCTGGATATTCGACGTTTCGGCCCCTATCACAAAAGCCGCCGCTACAATGTTGAAAGGACCAAAGAGATTTACGGCAAACACTACACTATCCACTGGCCGGCCGAGGAGCATGATTCGGCCCGGGGTATCCGGCGCAGCCCGCTTTACTTCCCGCTCAAAGAAAAAGGCGCTTCATATGGGGCCAAGTACGGTTGGGAACGGGCCAATTGGTTTGCTCCGCAGGGGGTGGCAGCGACAGACGATCATACCTTTGAAATTCCCAACTGGTTTGAACACGTGGCGGCCGAGCATGAAAACGCCCGGGAAAACGTCGTGCTGATCGATCAGTCATCCTTCTGCAAATTCGAAGTGGAAGGCCCCGGCGCCCTGGCGTTCCTGAACAGACTGTGTGCCAACCAGGTCGACAAACCGGTGGGAAAAGTCATTTACACCCAAATGTGCAATGAACGTGGCACCATCGAATGTGATATGACCATCGGGAGGCTGGCCGAAGAGCGGTTTTTGCTGGTCGTCGGAACAGCTTTTGGACTGAGGGCTTTATGGTGGATCGAAAATCATCTGCCGGCGGATGGTTCGGTTTCAATCAAAGAGGTGACATCGGCTTATGCGGTCATTAACGTTATCGGGCCGAAATCCAGGGAACTGCTTCAGAAGCTGACCGCGGCCGACATCGGCAATGAAGGATTTGCCTTCGGGACCTGCAAAGAATTTACCATCGGCTTTGCGCCCATCCTGTCATTTCGGGTAACTTACGTCGGTGAACTGGGGTATGAACTGTACATACCCACCGAATTTGCGGCCCACGTCTACGAATCCCTGTGGGAAGCCGGCCAGGATCTTGGAATTCAAAACGCCGGCTACCGTGCCATTGGATCCCTGCACCTGGAAAAAGGCTACGCCGACTGGGGATCGGAACTGACGCCGGAGTACACTCCATTCGATGCCGGACTCGGATTTTGTGTTGCCCTCGATAAAGACGATTTTATCGGCAAAGACGCGTTGGCAAAAGTCAAAGCGGAAGGTCCCAAGTGGAAGCTCTGCTCTTTCACCATCGACACCGGTAAACAGCTGATGCTGCAGGGCAGTGCCCCTATCATTCATGGCGGAAAGGTACTGGGCGTTACCTGCAGCTCCGGATATGGCCACACGGTGAAGAAAAATATCTGCTATGGATACATACCGGTTAATGCGGCGGATCCCAATCGTGAGTATGAAATCGAATCCTATAAAAAAGTCTACACCGCTAAACTGGAAGCAAGCCGGGTACTTTATGACCCGGAGAGGAAGAAAATCTTGATGTAGCCGAACCCCGTTCGTAAATAGGTTTCAGGTGTCAGACGACAGAGGACAGAAGGCAGTTAATAGTTATTTGTTATCAGTTATTGGAACCTCAAAAGCGCTGACGATTTTCCGGCATCCGGCACCTGGTATCCGGCATCCAGAAGAGGTCAGAAGACAGAGGTCAGAGGTCAGAGGACGGAAAGAGCAATCGTTATTTGTTATTCGTTATTGGTTATTGATTATTGGAAATTAGGTGCAGGAAACAGAGGACAGTGGTCAGAGGACAGAGGTCAGAGGTCAGAAGACAGAGGTCGGAGTGAGCAATCGCTATTTGTTATTCGTTATTGGTTATTGATTATTGGAAATTAGGTGCAGGAAACAGAGGACAGTGGTCAGAAGACAGAAGATTGATAACCGATGACCGAAGTCAAGCGGCACACAGCCAATGCTTGACGCAGTGTATAAATTGAAAGCGAATTACGCTAAAGTCGCAACCTAAAGCCCGCTAGATATCGAATTTCTGAGGTTTGGAATCGCTCTTGGTCTGCGCAGCCGGCATGGCGAAGCAGGCTCGTTTAAATTTGATCGTTCGATACGAAAATACCCGAAGGGTAAAGGGCAGATCCTCGTGCCCGCCGGTATCGGTCGGCAAGGTCTCCGGCCTTGCACTGACACCTGACACCTGAAACCTTAAGTCCTCAATGTCCAACATTCATTCTATTAGGGGAGTTTCTAATTATGAAAGACCAGGCAAGAGCCGTCGTCATCGGCGGCGGCATTACGGGCTGCTGCGTGCTTTACCACCTGGCTAAGGCCGGCTGGACGGATGTGGTGCTGGTGGAAAAAGGCGAACTGACCAGCGGGGCGACCTGCCATGCCGCCGGCATGCTGACCCAGTTCAATACTTCGCCTACCATCATGCGTATGCGGCAATACAGCAGCCAACTCTATCGGGAATTAAAGGCTTACAGTCAGGTGGGCAGCGTCAATCTGGCCTCCAGCCCGGAAATGCTCAAAACCCTGCAGCGTAATGTCAGCCGCGCCAAAGGCATCGGATTGGATGTGGAAATCATTGCGCCCCAAGAGGCCGTCGAGCTGATGCCCTGGATCAGTTCGGAGGACCTGTACGGCGCGGTCTATCTACCGGAAGACGGACACATCGATCCCCATGAAACCACTTACGCCGTGGCGAAAGCCGCGATGCAACTGGGGGCCGAAGTGTATACCCGCACGCGGGTCACCGGCATCGATGTTGCGGCCAAAGGCGAGGTGATCGGCGTCCAAACCGATCAAGGTCCAATTCGCTGCGAGGTCGTGGTCAATGCCGCCGGCATCTGGGGCGCCCAGGTGGCCGCCATGGCCGGCGTCGTGATCCCCACCACGCCGGTAATTCACCAGCACATCGCCCTGGAACCGGTGGAGGGGCATGCGATCCCGGGTGACAGTCCCACATTTCGCGATTACGACTACCTGGTATACGGCCGGCCGGAAAGCGGCGGATACCTGGTGGGCGGCTGGGAGCTTAACCCGCCGGCCTGCTGGATCGATGGCGTTCCCTGGGATCACGAGGCCGCCGACCTGCCCAATGATTTCGACCGGTTTACCCCGATGCTGGAGGACACCATCCGCCGCATGCCGTTTCTGGCCGAAGCCGGGATGATACGGCTGGTGGCTCATCCCGATGCATTCAGCCCGGATGCCGGTCCGATTTTGGGCGAATGGCCGGACCGCAAGGGTTTCTGGCTGGCCTGTGCCTCCTCCATGCAGGGCTTCGGCGGCGGCGGGGGCATCGGCAAATCAATGGCCGAGTGGATCGTTCACGGCCAGACGGAATGGGATCTGGATGCCTACCGGGCCTGGCGCTTCAGCCGCAATTATAGCGATCCCCATTACGCTGCCGAGCGGGCGCGTGAATGCTATAAATACTACTACTACACCCACTACCCCCACGATGAAAGCACAGTCGGCCGGCCGCGGCGCATCAGTGCCTTGCACCAAAGAATGCAGGATCTGGCAGCGGTTTTCGGCACCAAGAACGGCTGGGAACGGGTCAACTACTTCAATCCTGATGCCGGGTGGAAAATCGCCGGTGAAGAACAGCGGGAGTGGGGCGGCTGGGTCGAGCCGGCCTTCAATGAAGCTGTCGGCCGGGAATGTCGAGCGGTGCGCGACAAAGTGGGCATGATCGATATGAGCAGTTTCGGCAAAATCGACCTGGAAGGTCCGGGGGCTTTGCCTTTGCTGCAAAAGCTGACCTGCAACGATTTGGATCGGCCGGTCGGAACCGTTGTCTATACCCAATTTCTGGACCGGAAGGGTGGCATCGTGGGCGATGTGACGATCACCCGCCTGGCGCAAGACCGTTTCCGGGTGGTGAGCGGCTCCTCCCAGGTTGATTCCGATCTAGGCTGGATTCGAGCCCATATTCAAGTCGATGACCCGCCCGTATCTATCCGGCAAGTCACCGAGCAATACGCCGTGATCGGACTGCACGGTCCCCGGGCCCGGGAGGTGCTGGCGGCCGTCACCGCCGGCGATGTGTCCGATGGCGCCCTGCCTTACATGGCGGCCCTGGAAATTGACATCAACGGTACGCCCGTTCTGGCCCAACGGATTTCGTATGTGGGCGAATTGGGTTTTGAGCTTTATATTCCGACGCGTGACGCGGTATTTGTGTGGGACCGCCTCTGGCAGGCAGGCCAAAACCACGGTGTTCGGGCCTTCGGATATAAGGCCGTGGACGCCTTGCGTCTTGAAAAAGGGTATGCGGCCTTGGCCAGCGATATCACGGCCTGCGAGAACCCTTATGAAGCGCGTTTGGGTTTTTGTGTAAAGATGGATGCCGGAGAGTTTGTCGGCCGATCGGCTCTGGCCAAGAAAAAGGCGGACGGCATCCGGCAGCGCCTCTGTACCCTGATTATCGGCGGAGAAGAATATCTTACACTTTACGGGGGCGAAGCCGTCATTTTTGAAGGTCGCGTTGTATCGCGCCTGCGTAGTGCCGGATACGGGCATACGGTTAAGAAGAATATCGGCTTTGCCTACCTGCCACTGGATATGGCCAATGAGAACACCCGTTTTGAGGTGGAGATATTCGGTGAAACCGTATCCGCCGCTATTGCAGCGGATGTTTTATACGACCCTGACGGGAAAGCCTTGAAAAATTAAGTTATTGTGTGGTAGACAAGGTTTCTGCCGGGCCGTCAGGTTTGCATCCCGCGAGATCCTTAAATTTCAAAAATTACAAGCACCAAAAAACAAATAACAAACAATACCCAAATTTCAAGCTCCAATGACCAAAACTAAATTCGAAAGGCCGCATGTCTTCGATTAAAACTCAGGCTGAGAGAATGTTGCCTTAGATCTTGTCGCGTGAAAATTCGAGCTTATCGGATAGCAAGATTTTTTCGAATTTGAGGTTTGTTATTTGAATTTTATTTGAGATTTGTAAATTGAGATTTGGAATTTATACCATTACTTTTAAGAAGGAGAGTTAAAGAATGAAGAAACGCTCATCAGAAAGTCAGTCACCCCACGCCAACCTGTGTGTCAATACCATCCGGACGCTGGCGATGGATGGCGTCCAGGCCGCCAATTCCGGCCACCCGGGTGCCCCCATGGGGTTGGCGGCCGCGGCTTATGTGCTGTGGACCCGATTTTTAAAGCACAATCCCAAAAATCCGCAGTGGATGGATCGCGACCGCTTCGTGCTCTCCGGCGGCCATGCTTCCATGCTGCTTTACAGCCTGCTTTTTCTGACCGGCTATAAAGTCGGGATGAATGAACTCAAAAACTTTCGCCAGTGGGGCAGCATTACCCCCGGCCACCCGGAATACGGCCATACGCCCGGTGTCGAGACGACCACCGGTCCACTGGGGCAGGGATTTGCCAACGCGGTGGGCATGGCCATGGCCGAGCGCCACCTGGCAGCCGTATTCAACCAAGGCAGTCAGGAGATTGTCGATCATTATACGTATATCATGTGCGGTGACGGCGATTTGATGGAAGGCCTTACCTCAGAAGCGGCATCGTTGGCCGGTCATCTGGGATTGGGGAAATTGATCTGCATCTATGACGACAACAAAATATCCATTGAAGGCGGGACGGAACTGGCCTTTACTGAAAATGTTGCCGCCCGCTTCAGGGCATACAAATGGCAGGTCCTGCGGGTCAATGACGGCAACGACCTGGCCGGCATTGAACAGGCCATCAAGGACGCCCAGGCCGATACCGGTAAACCGTCGCTGATCGTATTGCGCACCCACATCGCCTACGGCAGTCCCAACAAGCAGGATACCCACGGGGCCCACGGTGCACCTTTGGGTGAAGAAGAAATCCGCCTGACCAAAGAAAACTTAGGTTGGCCGGCCAATAAAAAATTCTATGTACCGCCGGCGTCCCTGAAAACTTTCAGAAAATGTGTGGCGCAGGGCAAAAAAGCGGAAGCTCTATGGCAAAAGAAGTTCAAGGCCTTTGAGAAAAAGTATCCGGAGTTGGCCGAGCAATGGCAGGCCGCTATCTACTGCAAGCCCCTGCGGGGCTGGGATGCCAAGGTCCCGAGTTTTGCCGATGCCGGTCCAATCGCCACCCGCTCGGCTTCCGGCCAGGTGATCAACGGTCTGGCGGAAAAACTGCCCAATCTGATCGGCGGATCGGCCGACCTGGCCCCGTCCAACAATACATTGATATCGTCATCCTTCGATTTTCAAAAAGGATCCTATGGCGGTCGCAATATTCGCTTTGGGGTGCGCGAGCATGCCATGGGTTCAATTTTATCCGGTATGGCCCTGCACGGCGGCATCCGACCCTACGGGGGAACCTTCCTGGTGTTTGCCGATTACTGCCGCCCGGCCATTCGATTGGCGGCCTTGATGAAAGTGCCGGTCACCTACGTATTTACCCATGACAGCGTCGCCGTCGGGGAGGACGGCCCGACGCATCAACCGGTCGAGCATCTGGCGGCCTTGCGGGCCATTCCCGGCTTGATCGTTATCCGGCCGGCAGATGCCACCGAAACGGCCGCCGCCTGGCGAGTGGCCATAAAAACGGTCAATGCCCCGGTGGCTATGATTTTAAGTCGCCAGAACCTGCCGGTATTGGACCGCAGACAATTTCCGTCGGCCGTGGCCTTGGCCAAAGGGGGCTATATCCTGGTCGACACGGACGGCACACCGGATGCGATTTTAATCGGCAGTGGTTCGGAAGTGCACCTGTGCCTGGAAGCCCGCAAGCGACTTGCCAAAAAAGGCGTGGCCGTTCGTGTGGTCAGTATGCCCTCATGGGAGTTGTTTGAAAGGGCTTCTAAAAACTACCGCGACAAGGTGCTGCCGCCCAACATCGCCGCCAGAGTGGCGGTCGAAGCCGGCATCAGCATGGGGTGGGAGCGGTATGTCGGCAGCCAGGGCGCTGTTATCGGAATCGATCGGTTCGGTGCTTCAGCTCCGGGCGGCACCATCATGGAGAAATACGGTATGAAAGCTTCCGCGGTAGCGGCGAAGGTTGTGGCGCTAGTCAAGGAATGACTAATGACTAATGAATAATGAATAATGGAGGTATCGCTGCGCTCTGTCTTTATAATTGGTTTCAGGTGTCGGGTGTCAGGTGTCAGGAAGTTGAGGCGCTGAAAATTTAAAGCTATTATGAAACTACAGGGAAGGTTTCAGGTGTCAGGTTTCAGGTGTCAGGATTTAGCGCCCTAATTTTCTAAAACCAGGAAACTCGAGTGAAACCGCTTATTTCAGAAATGTAGGGCGGGCCACTGTGCCCGCCGAAACCGGTCGGCACGGTGGCCGACCCTACGCTAGCACAAAACAAAAAGTTTCTTTTTCGGATTGACTGACTGCTCCGCGACCAACGGCCGGGCTGAACGCTGACACCTGTAAACTTTTCTTTCTCTTATTTGATTAGATCGATAGAATACCTTAATTTTAGTCATTTTAGTCATTTTCAATTTTAGCTCATTAACAGCTATGTAAAATCCAACCTTGTTCAACATCGACAATAAATTGTCCCTAAGCGCCTAAGAGTGAAGTTTCCGATGCCGATTACCATCGATGAGGTTGTTCAAAAGATCCACGTCTGGCAGGACAAAAAGCTGGACATTCAGGAAATGCCCGGGGGCATTACCAATGAAAATTATTGCGTAGATGTTGACGGCCAGCCTCACTTTGTGAGCATTCCGGGAGCCGGCACTGGATTCCTGGGCGTGGATGGAGACAATAAATATTACAATACCAAGGCTGCGGCGGCTATCGGAGTCGGGCCCCGGGTCTTGCATTACCTGCCGGAACACCACGTCATGGTGCTGGAATTTATCCATGGTGAAACCATGTCCCCTGCTACCATGGCCGACCCCGGTATGCCGGGCCGCCTGGCTCAAGTTCTGCTCGAGTTGCACGCGGCCAAGCGGTTTCTAAAAGACTTCAATATCTTTCGTCTGGCGGAATTTTATCTGGACATTCTTGATAAACATAACTGGCGCGTTCCCGCAGGCTATCGCCGGCGCATGGCCGTGCTGGGCCATATGGAAAGAGCCGTCAGCAGCCCGCAATTTGCTTGCGTGCCCTGCACGAATGATTTGGTTGCCGAAAATATTATCGATGGCGGAGAAAAGCTGCGCCTGATCGATTTTGACTACAGCGGCAATAACGACCCCTGCTTCGAGTTGGGCAATGCCTGCCAGGAGTTGCAGTACAACGCAGATCAGTACACCGAATTGTGTGCCGCTTATTTTGGAGCCCCCCGCCGGCACCTGCTGGCCCGGATGCATCTATACGCAATCATGTCGGATATCGCCTGGGCTCTGTGGGGCGTCATCCAGCACGAAATTTCGCAACTGGAGTTGGACTTCTGGGATTATGGTATCGGCCGTTGGGAACGTGCGCAGGGGCTGCTGGATTCCAATGAATTTCCCGGGTGGCTGGAAACGGCCGCTGGGGAGACATAGAGACAAAATTGCGGCTTGGCTGACACCTGAACCCTGACACCCGAAACCTTCAGATTCATAAGAGGGCAGCCTCTGGCCGCAAGCGTCCAGTCTGATCAATGATAGAAACATTGTTCATATGCCAGCGTAGGGCCGGCCGCGACACGACTGAGCTCGTCGCAGGCCGTGCCGACCGGTTTCGGCGGGCACGGTGGCCCGCCCTACATTTCTGAAATACGCGGTTTCACTCGAGTTTCCTGGTGTTAGAAAATTAGGGCACTAAATCCTGACACCTGACACCCGAAACCTTCAATGTAGAGCACCAAGAAGAAGTCAAGCAAAAAATTTCAATTTTTTTTAGGCAACACTCCACGGGTCCGATCCGAGCCGGTTCTTTGAAAATTCAATTAACCAGAGTCAATCATTGCA
>Ga0209786_1000185_pt1 | contig 25873 bp, 18 predicted proteins | sample WorMetilvaeELBA2_FD_187405 | JGI IMG/M metagenome (GOLD analysis project Ga0209786, IMG submission 187405) | Marine gutless worms symbiont microbial communities from Max Planck institute for Marine Microbiology, Germany - Olavius ilvae ELBA.2... ...
TTTAGAGAAAACGCTGCTAAATATTGATTTGCTATTGTTCGCCATCGTTTTGAACGGCAGTAATTTAATGAGTGATAATTAGCGGCCGGGCTAACTGGAAAAACGGCCACTTTTCGTTCAGGCACTAATTAAATGGAGGAACACAAAGCAAAATCCGGAAGCGTCATCTAAGAACTGATTATAATACTTATATCAGATTTACGGCGCGAACCCAAGTAATAACTTGACCGTCACAATTTTTCTATGCGGCAGGGTACATAACGGTACATGGGCGTTGCGGCAAGCCGATCTCGGTGGGTGTTTTTGGTCAGGCGGTTGACATTCACACCGAAAGTCTTGTTTTGATCAGATGCCGGAGAAGCTTTCAATTGGATTGTGGCGGTTAATCCAGGGAATTCATTATTTCAGTCACGGTTGCTGCCAGACTGTCCCGCCGCTGAATTAAATCCGAAACCTCCGCGGCTTTCTGCCGAATTTGTTCGTTCGTCAAACATTCCCGGATCGCCCGGGCCAGTTTGGTGGAAGTCAACTTCGAACGCCAGATGGGTTTGGGGCCGAGTCGGGATACGTACACCTGATTGCCCCAGTAATATTGGTCCAGGAGATGAGGCACGATAATCTGGGGCACACCGCTGATTGCCGTGGTGGCAGTAGTTCCGGCGCCGCCGTGATGAATCACGGCCGCCATTTGCGGGAAAAGCTTCAAGTGGGGGTATTTTTTAATAAAGAAGATATCATCGGAATTTCCATATTCGGATGGTTGGTCCCAGAATTTGCCGATGATCGCCCGTTGCCCGGCTTGGCGGACAGCATCTGCAATTAAGGCCGTGTTGCAGATCTGATCGCGTACGGGCATGCTGCCGAATCCGGCATAGATGGGTGGCGGGCCGGCCTCCAGGAACGCATCGAGTTCCGGCATCTGCTGATCCGGCTTATTCAAATGCATATAGCCGGATTGCGAAAAGGCCGGATCCACGATATCCGGCGGCACCCCGGCAATTTCGCTGTCCGAGGCCACGATTACATGCCGGCCCAGTATGTGACGCCAGGCATCCGTGATCAACTTCAGGCCCAGCCGCCGGCGGTGATTGTTGATCAGCCGGGTAAGGTTGCAGCGGTCCAGCAGTTTTGCCGCACGCCAGGTCATGCGGTTGTACCACTTTGGAAATCTCTGGTGCTTGAACGCCGGAAAAGGGTATTGGTCCGATGGCAATATCTGGGGCGCAAAGGCGATAAAACGGTAGGCGATTGCCCTGGATTCGGCCAGGGTCGCCAGGGCAAAGGTTAAAGATGACCCGATCAACAAATCGGCGTCGTCGATGATCCTGGGGAAAAGGTCGAATTGCGCTTTCAATTCGCGCCGCAAAAAAGAGACAAAATATACAGCGGAACGCAGCGTGTGCGCGTTGTCCATTTCATCGATGAACGCGGTGACGTCGCTGCCGAGAGGGTGAAACGGACATCCCAGTTGTTTGGTCCAGGCCGCTTTTTCCGGCGGTGCCGCCAGCAGAACATCATGGCCTTTTGCCTGCAGGGCCAGGGAAAGGGCCAACATCGGCTGGACGTCGCCGCGCGATCCGAATGTTGCCAGAACGATTTTCATTAATTATCCCACCATAAATTCAGCAATGCGGTGGTCGATCAGCCCGGGGGGTTTACTTTTTTTGTTTTTTCTTTTTGAATATTTTTTCTTTAACCCGTTTATAGCCGGCAACGGTTTTATCTTTTATCTTGGCCACCAGCGGTCGATCGGTATATTCAAATCCCTTGCGCTCTTCAATGTCGCGGGCACCATCCGGCGGCTGGGTATTGGTGAAATGCAGGGTGCCATTTTTATCCTTCCAGGAATACAGGGTGACGCGCTGGTCATCTTCCTGAAGGTTTGTCTTCACATGCCAGTCGTAAGCCAAAAATGCGATTGTTCCGCTGATAAGGATAAAAACAACGATCAAAATTTTTTTCTTCATCGATTCATCCGCAATTAATTCACTCTTAAGAATTAAAATCCTTTTGGCTGCAAATATTTCTTTGAAAACTGAAGAATGTCACTATAACGAAGCTTAGGCGGATCAATTATTTTATGCTTCGCATTATTTTATACTTATTTTAGCACGGCCAACGCCGGAAACCAAATTTGATGTCAGGAATTATGCAATTCCGATCCAGGCAAATACGGCCACAAAAACAAACAGGGTCCACTGAAACATTTTAAAGATAGCATTCCGGATGCCTGAAGTGGCGGCAATAACGATCTGAACGACCGCGAATAGTCCATAGTTTATAGATATCAGTTTCACCAGCCAGGTATTATCCACCTGATTGTTATAGCCGATGCCGATTAACAGCAGAAATACGGCTGACACCACCAGGTACACCGAAACGTAGTGGAAGACACAATGGTTTACTTTTTTCGCCACATCGTCAAAAGATGCCTGCAGCATGGGTTTCAGGTACATTTTGCTGCCGGCGGTTAAATGCCCCACCGTGATAAATACGGCGCCGATGCCGGCGATAAGGATTGGCCAATTCATGAGATCCTCCTTTATATTTAGATTTGAATACAACCTAAGCCACACAGGATTGAATTGTCAAATTTGTTCTCCTCCTTCTTGACACAACAAAGTGCTTTTTTTATACTCGCTTCGCAGCAACATTCCCCAAATAACGATTTAAGTTTCAAATACAAAGGACGGGCAAATACCATGGAATTTACATCTTTAGAAGCGATCACCCCCGTGGACGGCCGCTACCGACGGGCAACCCAAAAATTGGCGGATTATTTCTCAGAAGGCGCTTTGATCAAATACCGGGTGATGGTGGAAGTCGAGTATTTCATCGCCCTGTGCGAGTTGCCATTGGCTCAATTGAAAAGCTTTAATCGTGAGCTGTTTGAGCCCCTCAGGTCCGTCTATCGGGATTTTAAACCGGCTGATGCCCGTCGGGTTAAAGATATCGAGAGCATCACCAATCATGATGTCAAAGCGGTTGAATATTTTTTAAAAGAAAAATTCGATGAAATGCAATTGCAGGATTTTAAAGAATTTATCCACTTTGGTTTAACATCCCAGGATATCAACAATACGGCTACGCCTTATACTCTGAAACAAGCCTGGCAGGAGGTCGTCGGCCCGGTTTTTGATGATCTCATCGAAGTCCTGCAGACCAGGGCCCGCGAGTGGCAGGATGTCTCGATGCTGGCCCGCACCCACGGCCAGCCGGCGTCGCCCACCCGGCTGGGCAAGGAGATTTACGTGTTTGTAGAGCGTTTAACCGTTCAGGCCGACCAGTTGAAGGCGGTTCCGTTTTCAGCAAAATTCGGGGGTGCCACCGGCAATTTCAACGCCCACCATGTTGCGTATCCGGATATTGACTGGCCGTCTTTTGCCGACACGCTGGTAAACGATACCTTGGGGCTCAGCCGCTCGCGGGCGACGACCCAGATCGAGCATTACGACAACCTGGCGGCCTTTTGCGATAATCTGAAAAGAATCAATACGATACTGATCGACCTTGATCGCGATATCTGGACCTACATCTCGATGGACTATTTCAAACAGAAGATCAAAAAAGGCGAAGTGGGATCATCCACCATGCCGCATAAGGTCAACCCCATCGACTTTGAAAATTCAGAAGGCAACCTGGGGGTGGCCAACGCCGTGCTGGAGCATTTGGCGGCAAAACTGCCGATTTCCAGACTGCAAAGGGACCTGACGGATTCGACGGTTACCCGCAATATCGGCCTTCCGGTAGCCCACACCCTGATCGGTTTGAAATCCCTGTTGCGAGGGCTGAACAAACTGATTCTGAATACGGAATCGATCCAGGCCGATCTGCAGAAAAACTGGGCGGTGGTGGCCGAAGCCCTTCAGACGGTGCTGCGCCGCGAGAACTATCCGGAGCCCTATGAAGCGTTGAAAACGCTAACCCGCACCCATTCGGTTATCGATCAAAAGGCCATCGCCGAATTTATCGAAACCCTGGACATCGACCGCAGCGTCAAAGATGAGATGTTGCAAATCACCCCCGAGAATTATACGGGGGTCTTTAAATACTGAATAATAGCTGTGACGATAGCCAAATATATGAAACACCGGGTGTACTATACAAAATGTAAAGGGCATAGCGCATAGAGCAAAGGGTAAAAAAGCAAAAGCCGGAGATACTTCCTCACGCTATGCGCCATGCGCTTTGCCCTCAGCGCCCCCCACTTTGCGACTTCCGCATTCCCACTTCCGAATTCCTTATCTCGCCCCTTCCAGCAGGGCTGTGGTTACGCGGTTGATCAAGGCCCAGATTGCATCGGCCGCCAACACCCTTTCGATGGGGCGGTCGAGCAGTACGCTGACCTGGGGAGAAAACTCTTCGTCGCCCTGCCATAGCAAAAAGTAGAGATTGACCCGGGGATAGGGCGACAATTGGTAGGCGGCGTCGGCCATATCCTTGGACTTGCCAGCCAAAAACTCGGCCGCCTGCCTGAATCCCTCTAAATCGTCGCCGTAGCGTTTCAGCAGGGGGTCGGTCCTGAGCGCGTGGGGTCCCTGGAAAAAATGGGCCTCTTTCAAATCCTTAACGCCGACAAGATCCTGGCCCATGGGGTAAATGTCGTCGACATTGATCAAATAAAGGACGGTGACCAGTTCCAGCAGCGGGTCTTCGCTGACGACCCACTGGTCGCCGGATTTTCGTTTCAGGCAGCAATTTTCGATATCGATGATGACATCTTCGTTTAAAAAGCGAAACATGGCCTGGCCGGGTGTTACCGGGGTGAACAGTGTCAAATTGCAGACGGCATTGATATCTTTTTGCCGTAAATCCTCCCAATGGGCCGGTGCCACATTGACCCGGGACCCGTCGGGGGCATAGGCGGGCGGCCTTTCCTGTAAACGTCTTTTTTGCATGTTTAAAAATCCTTGGCTCAATTACCAAATAACAAACAAATCTCAAATTACAATAACCAATGACCAAAACATCATTGCAATTCGCTTAATGACAGGTTTGGATATTCGAATTTTGAACATTGGAATTTGTTTGTGATTTGTAATTTGTCATTTGAAATTTGGAACTTTTACATTTCTATCTAACAGTCTATATTTTCTGACAATATGTACATATGTGCGTACTCCGTTGTCCGACAACGATCCTTTCGATTTTCGTTTTACACCGGGGGCAGGGCAGATCGGTGCGGCGAAACACTTTTAAATCATCTTTGTTGCGGCCGCGATGGCGGGCAACCGAGTAAAAGTTAGTCTCACCGGTGCCCAGCGATGTCCCCAGATTTTTCAACCCCCTTTTGAGCACCCGTGGAATGGCCCGGTGCAGGGCTTTAATTTCCGCCATGGATAATTCGGCGGCGATACGGTTGGGATGCAGTTTGGCATCCCACAGTGCTTCGTCCACATAAATATTGCCGAGACCGGCCACAAAGGCCTGATCCAGCAGCAATGGCTTCAAAAGACGCTTGTGCCGCCGGAGGCGGTCGGCCAGCATCTTCACGGTAAATTCCCTGGCCAAGGGTTCCGGCCCCAGGCGTTCTAATATTCTTACCGGATCAGCAATCAGGTGGATCCGGCCGAATTTACGCGTATCGTGAAATCGCAGCTCCTGTTGGTTCTGGAACGTAATGATGACATGCTCATGCTTGACCCGGGGGGTATCGACGGAAACCAGGTGAAGACGGCCGGACATCCTGAGATGCAGCAGCATGGTGTATTGGCAGTCGGTCTCAAACACCAGGTATTTCCCCCGGCGATGAATAGTGCTGAATTGGCGGCCCCGCAGTCGTTTGCAAAATCCTGCGGCCGAAGGTTCAGCGATGGTCTTCTTCCAAAATACCTTGGCGCCACCGATGGGTACTCCCAAAATGTTCGCAGCATTGAGATCGTCGACAATCGTTTGAACTTCAGGCAGTTCGGGCATGGGTTTCTCCAGAAAACAGATATCAGAGGACAGATGTCAGATGACAGATGACGGATGACAGATGTCAGAGGTCAGATGACGGATGACAGATATCAGAGGTCAGATGACAGATGTCAGAGGACAGAAGTCAGATAACAGATGTCAGAGGACAGAAGTCAGAGGACGGATGACGGATGTCAGATGACAGATGACGGATGTCAGATGTCAGATGACAGATTTCAATTAAGTTGGAAGTCGGAAGTAGCTGACTGCAAATTTCGGCCCTTTACCATCAAGATTTCACCCTTCTGCATTCCGATTTCCCACTTCCGCATTCCAAAATCCGACTTCTGTGCTTTGCCCTCTGTTCTCTGTTCTCTGTCCTCTGTCCTCTGACCTCTGTCTTCTGCCTTTTGCCTTCTGTCCTCTGTTTTACATTGACTTTATTATGACATCTACCTATAAAACACCAGATAAATATGATTTTTTAATAGAATTATTCAATATATTAACGTGTTAACCCCAATCATAAGGAGCAAGCATGGATTTTAGTCTTTCAACTGATCATGAGATACTACGGGATTCCGTCCGCAGTTTTGCTGAAAATGAGATCAAGCCGGTTGCCAAAGAACTGGACGCCAAAGAGGAGTTTTCCTATGAAACCATGCAGAAAATGGCTGAGCTTGGACTTTTCGGCGTTTTTGTAGCAGAGGAATACGGCGGCCAGGCAATGGATTACCTGTCATATATCATTGCTGTAGAGGAGATCGCCCGGGTCGACGGGTCCCATGCCGCCACCGTGGCTGCCGAGAACTCGCTAGGCATTGGACCGCTTTATTATTTCGGCAATGAAGAGCAGAAAAAAAAGTACCTGCCCAAGCTGTGCCGCGGTGAAGCATTGTGGGGCTTTGGACTGACGGAGCCAAACGCCGGGTCTGATGCCGCCAACAGCGCGACCAATGCGGTTTTAGACGGCGATGAGTGGGTGATCAACGGCAGCAAGATCTTTATCACCAATGCCGCTACCGATATCACCAGCGGGGTGACGGTTCTGGCCAAAACCGGCGACCGGGAAGATGGCCGGCCTGAACTTTCCTGCATTATTGTGGAAGCGGGAACCGCGGGTTTCACCGCCAGGGCGATGCATGACAAAATGATGTGGCGTGCATCCAACACAGCCGAGCTATATTTTGAAGACTGCCGGGTTCCCAAAGAAAATCTTCTGGGACCCAGGGGCAACGGATTCCATCAGATGATGCAGACTTTGGACGGGGGCCGCCTGTCGATTGGAGCCATGGGACTGGGCGGTGCCCAGGGATGCTTTGATATGGCCATTAAGTACACCAACGAACGCGAGCAGTTCGGGCGGCCGATAGCAACATTTCAGGCCAATGCGTTTAAAATGGCTGATATGGCAATGGAAATCGAGTGCGGCCGTCTTCTGCTTTACAAGGCCTGCTGGCTGCGGGACAATGATCTGCCTTTTTCAAAGGAGGCTGCCATGGGCAAGCTGTATTGCTCGGAACTCATGTACCGCTGTGCCAATCACGCCGTTCAGCTCCACGGGGGGTATGGCCTGATGAAAGAGTATGACGTGGAGCGATTTTACCGGGACCAGAAGCTGCTGGACATCGGCGAGGGTACTTCCGAGGTGCAGCGGGTGGTTATTGCCAGGCATATCGGTGCAAAATGCCTTTAATTATATAATTTTTTTAATAGATAAGGATTAACAACCAGTCCGAAGTTTTCATTGGGCGATACCATTAATACAGAAAAATATTTTAGAGGAGATAAAATGGAAGAGAAAAGCCGCAAGTCCTTTATGAACATGGATTTTTTCGAGGACCTCACCGGTGACATCCCGGTCCAACCTCCCAAAGGCATAGAAGATGTCGGCCAGCGCATTCGAAAAATAAGGGAAGAAAAAGGGTTGTCCCTGGAAGAGTTGTCCCGCTTGACGGGCTTCGAGGTAGATTTTTTAGCGAGCCTTGAAAAAAATGAAGCCCAGCCCCAGCTGGGTACGGTGATCAAGTTATCCAAGGCGCTGGATAGTGCCTTTGGACGATTGGTCTCGGGGGTCGGGGACAAGCTGTATTCGATAACCCGCAAGAGTGAGCGTCGAACCGTTTCCCGTTCGACATCCAAGACCGGTCAAAGACAGGTCTATACCTACAAAAGCCTTGCCCCCGAAGTAAAGGGACGCCACATGGAGGCATTGATCGTTCAGCTTGAAGTCGACCCCGATAAAGAGATATCCATCCACGACGGGGAAGAATTTATTTTTGTGCTGGACGGAATCGTCGCGCTCGAGATCGGCGACGATAAGTTTGAACTGGAGCCGGGAGACAGCGTCTATTATCTGTCGACCACGCCCCATCACATTGCAGCTAAAAATGACAAGGCAACCATTTTGGCAGTTTTATATGAAGGATAAGGTTTGTGAACTTGGTAGGATGTCTATGTTGACCAATCGAGGATGAGCACTACCCAAATGCCTTGATGCGCATAAAAGAATCCAAGCACCAAAAAACAAATAACAAACAATATCCAAATTCCAAGCTCCAATGACCCAAACAGCGGTCACTTGATACTTGGTGGTTCCATCGGTTTTAACTGAGGCAGGATGAAGCTTATCAGAGATAGCCGCAGCAACTAAATTCACTGAAATTTAAGATCTGTTTCGAATTTGAGTTTTGTGATTTGAGGTTTATTTGGAATTTGGATTTTGAGAATTGGAATTTATAAGTATCCTCTTTGAAAAAGAAAGTACTATTAGTTCAAACTGAAGCTTTAAAATTGATTATAATGCGTACCGCTAGGCGGCCACGTCAAACTCGCAGACTAGGGGCGTATGATCTGAGAATTTAACCTTGGGAATCTCGAAACCGGTGATTCGGATCTGGGGACTGTGAAAAATATAATCCAGCTGGCGCCGTGGCGACCGACTGGGATGAGAGGGCTGTCCGTGGCTGTTGGCGTTTTCTAATCCGGTGGCGGCGATGAACAGCTGCAATTCGCGATCTCCCCATAACACATTGAAATCCCCTGCGATAATGTATGGTTTCTCAATATCTTTTACCATGCCGTAGAGATCTCGCAGCTGGTAGTGGCGATGCCGGAATTTGATCGACAGGTGCACCAGGAAAATCGATAGATCGGCCAGCTCCAACTCAATTACCAGGCGTTTGACGCCATGGCGAAAATAATGAAATTTTTGATTCATTATCTCCTGGTTGGTCAATATGGCATTGCCCTGCTTCTTCAGCAGGGGCAGCTTCTGGGCCATGGATCTGGCGGGATATTTTGACTGATAGATATGATCGTGCTGCAGTTCCCAGGCGATCCCTTCGGCCTGGTTGTTTTTCTGGGAACGAAATGATCCGCTGTCCACCTCGATCAATCCGATAATATCCGGATTCACGGATTTTATGAAATCCAGGATATTTTTCAGATTTCCGTTCGTGCGTTTAAAATATCCGCTGTACGGCACCGGCAGGTGAAATTGCCTCCCGATCCCCGCTGCATAGCGTATGTTGTATAATAGAAATCGCATATAATATGTAGATGCTGATTAAACCAACCGACTGAGTGTTTTCTATTATAATCCTTTTCAGACCAAAGTAAAGACTTGCTTTCAACTGCTATTCTGGGTCCTGAACCGCGTTGCCGGAATTCCGGTCTTGGGTAAACGGAGTATGACCACCGATAGGATCGGAATAATCAGGGTCGTCAAGCACACGGTAATCATGAGAGCCCCCAGTTCATCATAGCGGCCACGCTCGATTACAAAGACTTTGTTCAGGTATTTTGTACCCAGCTGGCTGGCCGACAGCGCCAGGTTGGTAAAGGCGGCCATCACGGCAAAATAGGTGGCTTTCTGATGCTGTGGCGCCTCCTTGGCAATCCAGGCCAGCATCGGGATCATGGCAACCTGCCCCAGGGGCGATTCCGCCACGGTGTCGACGATGGCGATGGTGCGCGCACCAAAGCCAAAGGTGACTTCGGTCCACTCGTGCAGACCATAGTACATGCCGATAAAAGGCATCATCATAACCGCACCGTAAACGGACAGAAATACAACCAGATAAGGAATCGGCCGCCGCGCCATCCAGCCCCGCAGAACGAACATGCCGGCAATGGCGATTAGGGCGGCAATCTGGCGCAAGGTGCCCAGAAATGCCTCATCGAATCTCAGCGTATCGATCTGCCACCATCCGGCGCCGGCGCCGGTCACCGGCATCGCTCGAAAAATAAAAATAATTACGGCCAGCCCTATGATTTCGCGGCGTTTGGCCGGCGCTAGCTCCTGCAGAATTTGTCCCATCAATAGAGCCACTATTCCCAGCGACCCGGTGAAAATGACTTCTTCTTTTATCGGTATGCCGGAGAGGCCGAAAATCAGGCTGAAAATTATAAACGCCGCACTCCCGGCCAGGATATACCAGTTGATTTCAAGCTTTTGAGTGCCGGGGGCGGATAACTGCGGCATGTACTCCCGCCACCGAGTTGCCGGCGTCCTTGCTTTCCTGCGGCGTATTTTGAACCAGGAACCCAGCAGCACTCCCATGACCGAAATCAGTGGAATCGTCAGTGATATCCAATACATTGCAGCATAGGACAGCACCATGGCCAGCCACCCTCCCACCCCGGCAACCATGGCCCCGCCGGCGACAATGGCCACCCGGCCCAGGGTCTGCATGGTGACATGCATGCTTTGCAGTTTCTTTTCCCCGATTCGGCTGCCGTCTGTGTCCCGGGTCGGGACGGCTTCGACCGTCATGGCATCCGCCACAACATCCTGCAGGACGAAGCCAACCGGGGCCAGCAACACGGATATGACATACCAGGTATCCACAGCCATAATGGTGGCCATCGAATCGGTGTGACCAGTCAAACCCACCATAATCAGAAGACTGGCGGACATGAGGGCTGCTCCCAGGAAAACGAATATTGATTTCCGGTGCCATAACAGGTCAACCAGGTGCCCCAGCGGCATTTTCAGGGCCCAGGGTAATCCGGCCCAGAAACCAAGACTTGCCAAGAAGGATGCTGCCAGACCCAGTTGCTCCTTGACGAAAAAGGATTCGATGATGCCCGTGAAGCCTGAAACTCCGGCCGCAAAATAGACCATCAATGGCGGCAGATAACTCCACCGCAGTTCCTGGAAGAGACCTAGTAAGTCATTGTTTATCCAACTCAACAGCCTGGCAGCGCTGCGGGCCGTCAGGGCTGATATTCTGAGGCATATGGATGACATGTGGATATCCTAATCCCAACAGCGAAGGGTGCTCAATTCGGCGTTGACTCAAACGGGTTGGTCGTCACGGCGTTTTTGGGTCACCCTTTGGGCAATTTCCTGTCGATATTTCCATCTACAACAATACCTCTGGGGGTTCAGGTGTCGGTGTTCAGGTGTCAGGATTTTTCACCCAGGTCCACTGAAACCTCGTGTGAAACTAGGTCTATATTAATCCCAAATAGGGTATTTGAATCGTCCTCGTCGTCGTCCTCGTCCTCGTCCTCGATACTAAAGGCGGCCCAAAAACTCCGAGGACGAGGACGAGCACGAGTACGAGTACGAAACCCAAATTGTGCTTATGAGAAAATACGTGGATTCGGCACAGTCTCATATTTGATCAGACTGGCCGTCTTTTTTGGCCAGAGGCTGCGCTTGTATGAAACTTCAGCTATTTAATCCCAAAAAAGGGTGTATAAATCGTGCTCGTCGTCGTCCTCGTCCTCGTACTCGAAACTGAATGCGGTTCAAAAGCATCGAGGACGAGCACGAGCACGAGTACGAAACGTCGGATGCGCTTATGTGATACTTCGCCGATATGGCACAGTTTCTTTATCCGATTTGACCGGCCGTTTGTTTGGCCGGCGGCAGCGCTGACACCTGAAACCTGTATCAGGCTATGCCAGGCGAATCACCATGAGGCCGGCGTTCATGCGTTGAACCAGCAGGCTGATGTCGTCGCTGTTCTTATATCGGTCGAGTAAATTTTTGAATTCTCTAACCGATGCAACATTTTTACGATTGACCTCGATGATGACATCACCCTTTTTGACGCCGGCTTCATCGGCCTTGCCGTTGGGTGCAACGCCGACCACGATGACCCCCGCCGTTTCGTTTACGTTAAAGCGCCGGGCAATTTCAGGGGTCAGCTCGGTTACTTCAAACCCGTATTCGCTATTTTTCTGCTGCCGTTGTTTCTGGGAAGCAGCGGCCACTGTCAAAGGCCGTCGTCCAATTTTAACCTGCAGCGTCCTGGTTTTGCCGTCACGCAAAATCGTCACTTCGGCGGTATCTCCGACAGCCAGGCCGGCGGCCAGGTTGGTTAAGTCACGACTGGTGGTAATTTTTTTGCCATCGACGGACGTGATGATATCCTTGGGCAATACACCACCCTGGGCGGCAGGATCACCGGGCACGACATCGATGACCATTACCCCGCTGTTGCCATCGACTCCGTAGTATTCCGCCAGATTGCCTTTCAGATCCTGGATGGTGACACCGAGCCAGCCGCGGGTTACCTCACCATCGGACTTCAACTGGGCGACAATGCCCTTGGCCTGGTCGACGGGTATGGCAAATCCAATGCCCTGGCCGGCGGCGATAATCATGGTGTTGATACCCACGACTTCACCCTGCATGTTGATCAGTGGGCCGCCGCTGTTGCCCGGGTTGATAGAAGCGTCCGTCTGGATATAATCATCGTAGGGGCCGGAGCCGATTACCCGCCCTTTGGCGCTGACGATACCTGCGGTGACGGTATATTCCAGGCCAAACGGGCTGCCGATGGCTGCCACCCATTCACCCACCCGTAAATCAGCGGAATTTCCAAGCTGAACGCTGGGCAGGTTTCCGGCCACATCGATCTTGATCAGCGCAATGTCGGTTACGGGATCGAGGCCGATGACTTCAGCCTCGTGCTGGGTTTCATCTTTAAGGATAACCGTAATTTTATCAGCATTTTCCACCACATGGTTGTTGGTGACAACGTAGCCCGATTTGTCAATGATAAAGCCTGACCCCTGACCGGGCCGCTTGAACTCCGGTTGGCGTTGTTCGCCGAAATGACGGCCGAAAAAATCCTTAAACTGTTTATTGCCGCCAAAGGGATTCTGACCCGGCGACCCAAAAGCGCCTTCACGGCCTTTGACCACTTTTTCTACTTTAATGTGAACCACCGCCGGACTGACCGCATCGGCCAGATCGCTGAAATTTTGCGGCACCATCCGCACGGGCGCATTTTTGGCGGCATACGCCATCGGAAATCCGGTGCCGAGCATCAACCCGACGACCACCAGGACCACAACATAGTTTGAAAATCTTAATGTCTGTTTCATTTGTATTTCCTCCTTGATGTTATTGAGGCCGGATTTGGCCTTTCTTTTATCTGCAATATAGACCGTTAAGTTAACGAAAATATGACGGGAAGATGACCAAAATATCATAATCAGATCTCGGAAGTTGGTTTGAAAAAATGCCTGTGAACCATTGCTCGTCCCGCAATTGCATAAAAATTGGACATTGGGCAATTTAGGGATTCAGGGATTTAGGGATTTAGGGATTCAGGGATTTAGGGATTCAGGGATTCAGGGATTTAGGGATTCAGGGATTTAGGGATTCAGGGATTCAGGGATTTAGGGATTCAGGGATTTAGGGATTTAGGGATTCAGGGATTCAGGGATTCAGGGATTTAGGGATTCAGGGATTTAGGGATTCAGGGATTTAGGGATTTAGGGATTCAGGGATTCAGGGATTCAGGGATTTAGGGATTGAGGAATTTAGGAATTGAAGGAATTCTATCTATTTTAAATTATTGATTTTATAATTTAATTTGTGGAAAAATTAATGATCGCTTCGCTCTTTGTTTATGTTGTACGCAAAGCTGTTTCCGATGGAACGCGAGGCAATAAAACTAGGGGGAGCAATATAGCCACGGCAACTGATAGAGACATTTCCTGCTGCTTATTGGTAGATCCGGCGGTCAACTTGATTTTTAGCTAGGTGAGGGTAGTGGAATTGACGGACTTTCTAAAATTTTCTGACTTACAATTAAACCGAGTGCATATTTTTTATTTTGTCGATGCCTAATAACGCAGAATTGAGCGATTTAAGGATAAATCAAATAAGATTTGATATCTTCAATTCCTAAATTCCTCAATCCCTAAATTCCTAAATCCTTGAATTCATTATTCATTTGAAAGATTCTACCAGTCCCGGCCGAAACTGGCGTCGTCCGTGTCCATCTGGCGTTGCTTGTTGCGGACGGCTTCGCGGCGGTCATCGTCGGCGATCTGTTTGGCGTGGGTCAGCTTGAGGTATTTCTGGTAAGCCTCCTCATTGCCCGCATAGGCACATTCGCAGTCTTTGGCATCCGCATAGATATAGACCAGCTTGTCTCCGTCCTCGTGAGGGACGACCTGCCGCTGGGGAAGCTTCTTTATTGCAGTCAGCTTCTCCGGTGTGTCGGCGATCCCTTTCTTGAACCCGGCCGCCGTCAGCAGTTTTTCCATATCCACCCGTTTGCTGTCACGCGTGGAGGCACATGCCGAAATTGACAGGATGAGAATAGCGGTCAATAAGGATACGATTACTTTCTTGCTGATAATTTTTTGCATTATTTCTCCGTCCTGAAACCCAATCCGGCCAAGCCGGAATTGAATATTGAAGATTGAATATTTGAGGTATCGCTGCGCTTTGTCTTTTTTATTAATTCAATCTGTCACGGTATAAATCCTTCGCAAACATGAGGTGATTTCCTTAAATATGGCCTAAGTTTCGGATTTTAGCATTTCACTGATCCGGCGATATTCCAGATCAGTGCCATCATAGTCATAGGTCGCTTCTTCCCCCTGCATTGGAATAAGTCTGAGCTTACCCCCAAAATGGGCGGAAACGATGTTTTCCACTTCAATGACACTTAAATCCTTATGCAGAAAATACTTGGAATACACATTAGGATATCCCAACCCCCGTGTAATCTTGAACAGTTTAATCTGGACCTTGGGATTCAGACATTTACGGAGCCGGTAAGCCGTATTGGCTGTGTTGACATCAAATCGGTGCGGGTTGGCGGACAGCAAGGAGGAGAGCCTGAAGCCTTGGCGGCCGTTGTTATCCCGGGGGCCCGGTAATTGATAATTTGAATCGTTGTGAAGCCGGAGGGGCAGCCGTCCCAGTTTATCTTTACGTTCGTCGATGAGAATTGCCGGTACCATGATACTGGTTTCTTTCTGGTGGATTTGAACTTCCTCAAGGAAACGATTGACGAACTCGTTGGTGGTCAGCGGTGAATCTGAAGCGACAAATAACGCGTGTTTTTCTTCCCGGCAGGCCTTGCTGGCCGCATATCCCTTGACGAAGTTGCCGGCGACGGAATTGTATTTAACTTTTCTGGCCTTTATATTGAATTGGCGGATAACCTCGGCGGGTATTCTCGTGTTCTGGTTCACAATGCGGCAGGGTTTTTCGTAATTTTTGATAAATTTGCGCAATCTTTGCTCGAGCAGCATTTGATGGCCCACAATCACGATGTCATCAATCCGTTCGTTTTCATAAAGCTTTTCGAGGGTATATTGAACCAGGGGTTTGCTGATTTCGCGGCCGTTTTTTACGGTCTTGAACTCCCGCAGCGGTTTGTAGCCGGCTTCGATAAATTTTTCACCGTAGTGCTCGGCGACAATTCGGCTGTATCTTTTGACCTCACGCTTGTTGTTATATCCTGCCAATACAACTGCACTAATCATTGGTTCTCTCTTTGAGCTGGGATCGACACGATCTGCCGCCGGCAAAACACTGATTTTTAGTTATCCAGATAATATAATGGCGAATTTGAAAAATCAAGCCTGGCCGAAAAATACTGATCCACGATCTTGAAAAGCAGCAAAACCGGTCATAGCTTTAACGCTAACTCAGGTTGAGGGGTTCAGGGTTCAGCGTTCCGGTTTGATAAATCCCGGATAGCTCATATCAAGGGGATTCTGTATATATCGTGTATATAAACCGGTTCACCAAATGGGGTATGTCAGATCTTGATCATGATGGATAGCAGCGTCTATTGGTTGTAACCTTTGAACCCGGAACTTTGAACCTTTGAACCTTTGAACCCGGAACCTTGAACCTTTGAACCCGGAACCTTTGAACCTTTGAACCTTTGAACCCGGAACCTTTGAACCTCTGCGAGGAGAACTATTCATGCGATCGTTTATATCGATTTTGCTGACAATTATGCTGCTGGTCGCCGGCGGCAGCGCCGTGGCGGAAAATTCGTCCAATGACCTCAACCTCGATGTCAAGGAATTCCAACTAGACAACGGTATGCTGTTTCTGGTGGTCGAACGCCCGGCTACGCCCCAGGTTGCCGTGCGACTGGCAATTCGAGCGGGTTCGGCACTTGAAGAAACCGGCAAAACCGGCATTGCTCACCTTTTAGAGCATATGATGTTCAAAGGCACAAAAAATTTTGGTTCCCTTGACTACAAAAAAGATGAGCAATTGCAGGGGCGGATCGAAGCCGCCTATCAAACGATATTGGCACAGCAGAATAAGCGAAATCCCGACAACGCCTTGATCGAAAAAAAAAGAGTTGAGATGAACGACCTGCGGCAGGAAGTTCAAAAAATTTATGAACCCCAGGTTTTTTCTTCCCAGCTGGGAAAAAACGGTGCTGTCGGAGTCAACGCGTTTACCAGCAGGGATCAGACGCAATATCTGGCTTCCGTGCCCTCCGATATGCTGGAACAATGGTTTTCGATTGTCAGCGAGCAGCTTTTCGAACCGGCCTGGCGGGAGTTTTATGTCGAAAAAGAGGTCGTCCAGCGGGAGTGGGCCTTCCGCTATATCAATGATCCGAATGGTGCTGCCTGGCTGGATCTCAATACAGCGGCCTACACGGCCCACCCATATCGTAATCCGGTCATTGGCTGGAAATCCGATATGGAAAAATACAGTACCCGGGATGCCATTGAATTTCACCGGACATTTTACAATCCAGCCAACGCCGTGTGTGTCCTTGTGGGGGATATCACATTGGAAAAAGCCCGGCGGATGGCGGAAATATATTTCAAACGCTACCCGGCCGGAGTGCGGGCTCCGGAGAAAGTGACCCGCGAACCTTTGCAGCAAGGGCCGCGTCAAAGTATTCGCTATTTGAAAGGCGCCCGTACCCCGCTGGTTCGAATCGGTTTTCACGGCGCCAAAATGGGTACCAAAGATTTTTACGCCCTGGATGCCATGACCATGATTCTCAGCCACGGCCACAGTGCCCGCATGACCCAAAACATCATTTTTAAGGGTCTGGCCCAGGGAGCCTGGGCCTACAATCCCGATAATCGGTATTCCGGCATGATCATTGTGGGCGGCTCGCCCAATGAACCCGACATGGCTGAGAATCAAGGATCGAGCGATGAAGAAAAACGTGCGGCCTATCGTAAAGCCTGTCAGGAGCTGGAGGAATTGCTGTTGGCGGAAGTGGAAAAAATGAAAACCGATCTGGTCTCCGCCAGGGAACTGCAGCGCATTAAAAAACTCAATCAGCGTGATTTCATCGATAGGATGCGCAGCAATGAAAGCCTGGCCGGAACCCTGGCCACTCTGGAAGTCCAGGCGGGATGGCGGTATTTGATGCAATATCTGGAAAACCTGGAAGCGGTCACACCCGAAGATATCCGCCGGGCCGCCAACCTATATATCCGCAATGATAATAAGACCAGCGTGTATGTCATCCCGGGAGGCCGGCCAGACCGTCCGCCGGAGAATTACTCGGAGGTGCGTTCAATCACCGGCAGCCGGGCTGCTCAAGCGGCCCGCTCGCATAATTTCGACAACATCTCCATTTATCCGACGCCGGGCGGCTGGAAGCACCCCTTGTCCTTCCAGCGTCATCCCAAAAAAATAGACTATCCCCTGGCCGACAGCCTGGATATCGGCCCCAGCAAGTTGTTTTATTTGCCGGACCGCGAGCTGCCGCTGGTGGACTTGATCTTGCTGGTTAAAGCCGGTTCGGTTGATGTTGATGATTCCAAGACCGGTCTGACCGGTCTGTTGAACGGCACGATTATTCGCGGCGGTACCGAGAGCCACTCACCGCCGGAGCTGGCCCGGGTCCTCGACGAAAATGCCATTCAAATCAGTGTCAGCGTCGGTGAGGAGGAAACCCTCATTCAACTGTCCGTGCTCAAAGAAGACTGGCGGGCGGGATTGAATCTGCTGCAGGAAGTTTTAACCCGGCCGGGATTTGATCCCGGGGTGCTGGAAATCGTCAAGAACCAGGCCCTGACCGGACTCAGGCGTCAGGCCGGCAATGCGCAGGCTGTGGCCGGGCGCGAGAGGGAAATCTGGCACTTCCAGGGCCATCCCTATGGTCGGGATCCCCTGGCGGGATTGCAAACGATCCCCGATATATCCCGCGAGGATCTGAAACAGTTCCTCAGAGAATATATCGTGCCTTCCAATATCGTGGCGGCCGTGGCCGGGGATGTTGATAAACAGGATGTCGTTTCCGATTTGGAGCGTTTCTTCAACGCCTTGCCCCAAACCCCTGCGCCCGTGCGGAAACTGGCCGATCCGCCGGAAACCCCGCCGGTTTTGGCCCTGATCCACAAACCCGGACAGGTGCAGTCTCAAATCTCCTTGAGCCTGCCCAGTGTCAAGCGCACCCACCCGGATTACTGGAAAATCAACCTCTTGATGAGCATCTTCGGCGGCAGCGATTCAATAATGTATACCCGGCTGCGGGACGACCTGGGGCTTGTGTATTCGGCCGGCTTTTTCGAGACCTACAAATGGACGGCAGGGATGCTCATCGGTTATATCGGCTGCAAAGGGGACAAAACCGTACCGGCGCTCACCGAGACCATTAATATCATGCAGGCTCTGCACGCGGATGTTCCCCCCGGAGAGCTCGAACAAAAGCGGCTCGATGCCCTGAACAGTTTTGTATTTAATGTGGATAGCCCCGTGGATCTGGTAAAGGTATACGGCCGCTATTACATGCGTAAAGAGCCCCTCGATACCCTGGACAAAATTCAAGACGCTTTTTTTACTGCCGGCCGTGACGATCTGCGCCGGTTGGCGCAGGAATATCTGGTTCCCCGGAAGATTCAGATTTTCGTGGTGGCGGATAAAATGATTAAGGTAAAAAATGACAGCGGCGATGAAATAACCCTGGAGATGCAGTTGATGCAGCTGGCCGAATCACTGGGGCTGCCTTACCGTGAAATCGCGCTGCGGTAGACTAAATCGGCATTCGGCATTCGGCATTCGGTATTTGGGTTTTTCGATTGCGGATTTTGGATTTCGGATTGAGAAGAAATAAGGCGCGGAGATCGACTGCGGATTCCGGATTTTGGATTTCGGATTGAAAAGAATTAAAGCACGGAGATCGGCCGCGGGTTGCGGGTTTGGGGCTTCGCCCTTCAAGTTACGATCCCACAAGCAGGGTTCAGAGGTTCAAGGTTCTGGGTTTAGGGTTTAGTGTGTTTAGCCGCAAGCAATGGGCCGTTCGCTGAGCGCCGAATGCCGTTTACTCAAATAGTTCTTTATGCCTGATCTTTTACCTTAACCCTTAACCCTTAACCCTACACCTCAATTTTTTATCTTTCAGCTTTGAGCTTTTATAACGCGTGACCGTATCCAACATCTTTCACGCATCTTGCGCCGAAAACCGAATATCGAATGCCGAAAGCCGAACGCCGAATTCTGCGGTTCATTTCTGCCATTCTTTAATTTATTTTCCGCCAGTGCCCATCCGATCGGTGTGTTCCCCACACTTCCACCTTGCCTCTATCCCTTTGATATGATATAAATATTTCTTATCATTTGCCTTTCTTATATTTTAGTCCGGGTCAGAAAGCCCATTTTTGCCGCCTGCAGTGCTGCATTCTTATCAGGGCCAATTCCCCGGGGTAATCAGCATTCCTCATGCCATAAGGGTTCAACAGATGGAAGAATATGTTTGGATTTCCAAGATGGCCCGGGATCCTGAATCTAGCGATCCATCCCGCCCGATACTAATTCGAATGGCTGACTATTATAGGGTAAGGATTTCGATTGTTGATCCCGAATACACCGATACGGGGGCCTATCTCAAGGCCGTCAACGATGCGATCCGGCGCCGGGTTGCCGGCCTGCTGATTGTCGGCTGGGGAGATCCCGACATCATTCCTGCCGTGAATGCAGCCGTAAATAGCGGGATTCCCGTTGTCTGTGTCGATCAGGATATCCCCGCGAGTAAACGGCATGCCTATGTCGGAACCGATTGGTGCCGCATGGGCACGGCCATGGCTGAAAATTTAGCGGCTTTTATTGATCTGAAGGGCAGGGTATTGGTGTTGGGGGCGTTTGAATCGGATCATGTCAAGGACAGCCTCCGGGGGTTTCGGCAGCAAATCGCCCGCTATGCCGATATCGAAATCTTGACAGCGGATGCAATTCCTGCGGCAGACTATGATTCAATCCGCTCCGCTGCCGCGGCCTGTATTGGTGACCACGGCGGTTTGAACGGGTTGGTCGCCTTTGATGGCAGTTACGGCTCGGTAGCAGCCGGCGTTCTTGAGAAGATGGATCTGAGCGATTCCGTGAAACTAATTTGTGCCGGAGCCGACGATTCTCAGCTGCGTCTAGTCCGGTCGGGGGCGATCGATGCGGCCTTTTACCGGCCGAGCGAAGTCTCCACCTGCCGAGCCTTTCAACTGCTGCATGATTACAACCACGGCTCCGAGGCAACCGGCCATACGCCGGGGGGCATCAATATCCCCGGCAGTGTCGACACCGGGTTCATTATTGTCACCAATGACAATATTGACACCTTTGATTCGGATATCAGGCTGGACCAGGCCATTCAGCACCACGAGTCATCCCAGCAGCTGTCCCTGATATCTTCCATGATTGAAAGTGTAGAGGAACTTGCCATTGCAGCCGACATTTCCGGGCGGATTGTGTATGCCAACGCCGCCAGTCTGCGGTTTTGCGGCTATCTGAAAAAGGAACTGGTGGGGCGCAGCATCGATGAATTATTCGACTTCACCAGCATCCAGAGTTCTCAAATAACCAAATGCGTTGAAGATGAGACCGCCAAAAGTTTCGAGGCCGTCGCCATAAGGAAAGACGGGTCCCAATTTCCCGCCCATATCAGTGTGTCGCCTCTGCGATCGGAGACCGCTGCCCGGGGGATTGCCATCATCGCTACCAACATTAGTGAGCGCAATCGTTCCAGAAAAGCGTTGATCGACTCGCATGTTCGTTTTCTGACAGTTTTGGACAGCATTGATGCCGATATTTACGTGGCGGATATGGATGACTATGAGGTCCTGCTGGTCAACAAGCACATGCGCGAAAGCTTTGGCGAAGATCTGGTCGGAAAGACTTGCTACGAAGTGTTTCGGACCGGGACAGCTCCGTGCAGTCCTTGTACCAATGAGCAATTGGTTGATTCGTCAGGAAAACCGGCCGGCCCGTGTGTTTGGGAAGGGGAAAATCCCATCACCGGCAAGTGGTACATTAACTATGACCGGGCCATCAAATGGGTGGACGGCCGGCTGGTTCGCCTGCAGATTGCAACTGACATTACACGCATCAAAGAACTCGAAAAAGAGAGTCTGCGCATTCAGGCCCAGCTTCAGCAGGCTCAAAAAATGGAGGCGATCGGGACGCTGGCCGGGGGCATCGCCCATGATTTCAATAATATTCTTTCGGCGGTTATCGGCTATACCGAAATTGTCCTGGGCGATGTCCCTGAAAGCACCTCGCAGCATCGCAATTTACAGGAAGTGCTGACGGCCGGCAACCGCGCCCGGGACCTTGTGAATCAAATCCTGATGTTCAGCCGTCAGTCTGAAAAGAAGTTAAAAGCGGTCCAGATAAACCGGATCGTCATTGAAGCCCTCAAACTGTTGCGGGCATCATTGCCGACGACCATTCGAATAGAGCCCCGGCTGCTGAGCAATTCGGCCGTGCTGGCTGACCCAACCCAAATTCATCAGGTAATCATGAACCTGTGCACCAATGCCGCCCATGCCATGCGGGAAAAGGGCGGTCTGCTGAAGGTTGAACTCTCCGATGCCAGCCTTGACGGCAGCTTAATTGAACGGTATCCCTATTTGACGACCGGAACTTATATAAACCTGGCAATCAGCGATTCGGGACACGGCATGGAGGAAAACCTGGCCGATCGAATTTTTGATCCTTTTTTTACGACGAAAGAACGTGGCGAGGGCACCGGCATGGGACTTGCCGTGGTGCTGGGTATCGTAAAAAGCCACGGCGGCGCCATTACAGTGGAAAGTGCGCTTGACCAGGGCTCAAGATTCGATGTGTATCTGCCCATAATAGATACCAAAGCGGACACTGCGAGCCGGCAGGAAGTCAATATGCCCACCGGTACGGAAAAGGTTCTTTTGCTCGATGATGAAAAAGCGCTGGTTGATTTAGGGTATCAGATTTTGGATCGCCTGGGCTATGTCGTCACTACCCGGACCAGCAGCCTCGAGGCGCTGGAACTGTTTAAAGCCCAACCCGATAAATTCGATCTGGTCATTACCGATATGACCATGCCCAATATGACCGGTGATGAGTTTGCCGCCGAGATAATGACAATTCGGGCCGATATGCCGGTGATCCTCTGTACCGGTTACAGTGAACGAATTTCTAAAGATAAAGCCCACGAGATCGGCATTAAGGAATTTGTCCTGAAGCCTATCATTATGAGTGATTTGGCGATGACCGTGAGGAAAGTGTTGGATGAAAATTTGCAGCCATGATGATTACCGCCAGCCGGCCGTATTTTGCGCCATTTACCGGATTTTTTTATAAAGCGCACCTGGCCGATGTCATTGTCATTCTCGACACGGTTCAATTCCCCCGGGGAACGGGTTGGATTACGCGCAATCGCTTTAAAAACGACCAGGGCACCTGGTGGATGACAATTCCCGTCTGGAAAAAGGGGCTTGGGCTGCAAATTATCAATGATGTCCGCATTTGCCGGGAAGGCCGCTGGGCGCAAAAATATTTGACGGGCCTGAAACACGCTTATGCCAACGCACCCTATTTTACCGAGCACCTGCAGTTTTTAGAGACTGCGTTCGCCCTGGGTTCCGACCGGCTGATCGAATTTAACCTGATGATCATAGGGCATCTTATGTTGAATCTGGGCTTGGATACAGAAATTCGGCGACTCTCCGAACTGAACATAAAAGCTGCCGGGGACCGATTGCTGGTTGACATATGCCGTTATTTTGACGCCTCGGCCTATCTGGCCCCGGGGGCGGCCGTCCGGCATCTCGATGCCGATCTTTTTAAAAAAGCCGGCGTCGAACTGCGTCCGGTCAAACCCCGGTCCCCAGTCTATCCGCAACTATGGGGTAATTTCATTCCTGATCTGTCTGCATTTGATCTACTGTTTAATTGCGGTCCCAAGGCGCGTGAAATTATGCTGGCAGCCTAATTCCGGCAATAAATGGCCAACTCCTCACTTTTTCGCTGGTCGTCGATTACAGTTTGCGGCTGATAATCGCCGCTGCAACCGCCAGTAAACTGCCGAAGAAAAATACCCAATGTGATGACCACCGGGTAAAAGACGGTGATGCCGATGCTGACAGCCAAAACGCCGGGCCATAAGAGATCGAAGGCGGGAGCGAAGCCGAGCCATAGTAGCCCCACGCCAACAAGGATGCAGGCGGAGACTTCCAGTTTGGAAAGATTGATCCTATTGGCGAATAGACCAGTACGGTCTGCTAATCCGGAGATAATCATTCCATCGAGTCTTTCGCAAGCGAACGTTGTATTTGGTCTTCTGCAGATCCAGAAAAATGTTAGTTGCCTGACCTGGAGAAATTGCGAAAGAAATCTTTCGCATTTTTCAATAGCCTTTCATTCCTGGGATATTTTGCCTTCAAATTGAAAAGCTCTTTTTTGGCTGCATCAAAAATTTTATCCCGGACGCTATCTTGTTCGAGGAAATAGGTTATTCCCGGCTTTTCATGGGGCTTATAATTCAGGTACATCCGGTCGATCAAATGAACCAGCGGATGATCAACCTTTGAACTGCACCATTGGCCCGGGCATGATTTTTGGTAGTAGCAGGCCTTGATTGCTTTAAAATAGGGGTCGTCCAGGCCATACACCAGCCGCGGTATTCTGGCGATAGACATGGCTCCCTGACACATGGGGCATGGCTCCAGCGAGGAGTAAAGGGTATAATTCAGAAATAATTTTCTGTATTCCTTTTTATTCAACCGGCGTGATGCTTTTTGTAAGAGCCTCAATTCGGCATGTTCTATGGCACTGTTTTTTTCGAAATTGCGGTTCAGACCAAATTCCAAAATCGTGTCATCAAAATCATGTATCAAAAGTGCGGCGATATTATGCCCGCGCCGATTTGCCATTTGGCCTTGGTGCTGCCACGTTTCGGCGACCAGAGCAAAGGCGGCCAGCAGGCCGATTTGATCCCTTTCCTTTTGAACCTCGGCATCTAAAGTCTTACTGGTGTCCGTGCTCTGGCCGTCTGCCGGGGCGACCGGTCCATCAATGTGAAATATTAATAGTCCGATGCCGATTATGAACATGGCTATTTTACTTTTGGTTCTCATCCTGCGCATTCTCCTGCAATAGTCTGCCATCAGCTGCTACACTTGGGTGATACCGGCCAAACCCGCCAAGATAAATGAAAGGAGCAGCCATCCGATCAACTTGTGAAAATAAAAATATCGTCTATGCCAATCAGGCAGTTCAATTTCTTCATTTTTGGGCCGCAAATGGATCAGGGGAAGCAGCATATCAAAACTGTAGAAAAAGAAATGGAATTTAGATGTAAAATTTTCCTCTTTTTTCAATTTATTTTTTGCCGCTGGTCTCAGACAAACGAAAGTGCCCAAGAGAACAAAAATAACAATCCAAATCAAGGCAACGAAGGTATACAATCCAATGCCGTAGCCAATCGTATATTTTAAAATAGTAAGTCCGATCCAGCGCGCATAATTAACATTGTCCCAAGCATCACGGCGCTGGATTTCTTTGCCGGCAAACAGGACCGCATCGGCTTTATCGGGCATTCCGGCATCTCGCAGAGCTTTGGCGCATTGTTTATAAGGCTGCGGCGAATAACCCTTAATATTATCCAGCCATTTTTCAAAAAAATCTTTTTCTTTCTTTATTTCTTCGGGAGTGGATTTTGCACCGGTATACTCCCCGATGAACAGATTATAAGTGAAACCGTGCAGCTTCATTTTTTTTGGAAATTCCTCGAAGTCATCGACTTTTACAATTATTTTTTCAACATTGGTACCTCTTAAACTCATGGTTTCCGGTATTGTGGAGCCCATGTACTCCACCGATCCGATTTGGGCCATTTCGATTTTAATTTCGTTTTTGAAACTTCCTTTTCGGATGACGAGCGTACCACCGATAGAAGTTCCCTTCATATTTAGAATTTCCCGAAATTGAGATTTTTCTGTGTCAACATCGCCTGCAATTTTTGCTCCCTCGATTAAGACTTCGTCAATGAAATTGCTCTTCTTCATGACGAGCTTGCCACCGATGTCAATTCCATTCATATTGAGAATTTTCTGGAATTTAGCCTTGTCTGTATAAACATCGCCTGCAATTTTGGCTCCTGCGATAGAGACGCCTCCCAAGAATGTGCTCTTTCTCAAATCCAAAATGCTGCCTATTTTAGAACGCTGCAGGTGCAGTATGCCTTTGCACGTACTATTTTTCATTTTAAAGGTGTTTTTTACCGCCATTCCATATGTTCTCACCTCTTTTAATTCAGCATTCTGAATCAGCAAACGCCCTCCTATATTAGCTATTGCAAGATTGACATTATTAAAATTTCCATTGTTCATAACTAGTGCCTGAACGAAAAGTGGCCGTTTTTCCAGTTAGCCCGGCCGCTAATTATCACTCATTAAATTACTGCCGTTCAAAACGATGGCGAACAATAGCAAATCAATATTTAGCAGCGTTTTCTCTAAA
>Ga0209786_1000186_pt1 | contig 25849 bp, 20 predicted proteins | sample WorMetilvaeELBA2_FD_187405 | JGI IMG/M metagenome (GOLD analysis project Ga0209786, IMG submission 187405) | Marine gutless worms symbiont microbial communities from Max Planck institute for Marine Microbiology, Germany - Olavius ilvae ELBA.2... ...
ATCTGAGATTGCAATGATTGACTCTGGTTAATTGAATTTTCAAAGAACCGGCTCGGATCGGACCCGTGGAGTGTTGCCTAAAAAAAATTGAAATTTTTTGCTTGACTTCTTCTTGGTGCTCTACATCAAGCGAACCGCAGAACCGCAGAATATCGAATATTGAATGTCGAAGGGTGGAATCGCTTCGCTCAGTCTTTTTTAAAATAGACAGAATACATTACTTCGACATTCGATATTCGTTATTCGATATTCGTTATTCGCTTTTTCAAAGTTTCTTTTCTGATCAGACCGGCTGTCTTTTGGCCGGAGGCCATGCTCGTATGAAACTTCAGGGAATGACGAATGTCGAATGTCGATTGACGAATGGTGGATTCGCTTCGTTCAGTCTTTTTAAATTAGACAGAATCGGATTTTTATTCATTTAAATCCGCATTCCGCAATCCCCAATCCGCAATCGAGACCCTCTGTCTTCTGACGTCTGACATCTGACCTCTGGTTTCTATCCAACGCATCTAATTCGGGCTTTTACTCATTCAAATCCGCATTCCGCAATCCCCAATCCGCAATCGAGACCCTCTGTCTTCTGACGTCTGACATCTGACCTCTGGTTTCTATCCAACGCATCTAATTCGGGCTTTTACTCATTCAAATCCGCATTCCGCAATCCCCAATCCGCAATCGAAACCCTCTGTCTTCTGACCTCTGTCCTCGGTCATCTGTCCTCTGAAACCTGACACCTGAAACCCGATCCCTATAATCGCGACCGCGCCTTTTCATCTTCACCAAGGTAGGCCCGAATCACCTGGGCATTTTGCTGAACTTCCTGGGGCGATCCCTCGGCGATTTTTTGGCCGAATTCCAGCACGCACACCCGGTCGGATATATCCATAACCACCCCCATATCATGCTCCACCAGGACTATGCTCACCTGCCACATCTGATTGACATTGAGGATAAAGCGCGCCATGTCTTCGGTTTCCTCGAGATTCATGCCGGCCATGGGTTCGTCCAGCAACAGGAGCTCCGGCTGCATTGCAAGGGCTCTGGCGAGTTCGACCCGCTTCTGGAGTCCGTAGGGCAAAGTTCCCACCACTTTTTTGCGAATGGCCTCGATTTCCAATAAATCGATAATCTTTTCTTCAATTTCCCGGCGCAGTTTCAGCTCTTCACGGCGAGTCCGGCCCCAGTAGATCATATCCGAAAAAATCCCTGATTTTAAAAAGGCGTGTCTTCCGAGCTTGATGTTGTCCAGGACGGTCATGCCCTTGAAGAGCTCGATATTCTGAAAGGTGCGTGCAATGCCCATCTTGGCAATGGTATGGGTGTGGACGTGGACGATGTCCTTTCCTTTATAAACGATCCGGCCTTCCTGGGGGGTATAAAATCGGCTGATACAGTTTAGCAGGCAGGTTTTACCGGCCCCATTGGGTCCGATAACGGCTAGAATTTCGCCGCTCAAAGATTGGGTGCTGACATTGTATAATGCCTGTACTCCGCCGAAGGCCAGTGAGAGGTTCTCTACTTTTATGATGACATCGTCGCTCAATCTGATCCACTTATCGCTTTTATATCTAATTTCGCCTATGGGGGTCTTTAATCCTTCGCAGGAGAATTTAGGTATATAGAAGGATGTTTTAAATGTCAAGCCATTTAAATTATGAATTTGGTTCACTATCTGCCACGATGTAGGATTTAGTTGGAAAGGCTGCCGGCAAAGGTCTTGGATGGGTTACGCGATATATTTTATCTGGACTGATCCGGGGAATTACAATATAGTCGGACAAAAACTGAATTCGGAATGTGGAATGCGCCCTTCGACGAGCTCCCCTCGACTTGCTCGGGGCCTGAGCCTGTCGAACGGCAGGCGGGACAAAGTCGGAATACTGAATACGGAATTCGAGATTCATGACTGCGTTCGATCACTGTTATTCTGGTGAACCATCAAGTAAAATGATTTTACATACTAAATTTATTGCTTAAGAGCTTAGTAACTTAGGACCTCATCCGCCACGATCTGCGCAAATCTTTGTCCTTTTCGATGAATTTAATGGAAGGAAAATCATATGGCGTATTTCCAGGGTACCATCAGTCAAATGTTCGATGAGATCGCCGGAAACCACGCGCCGCAGGATGCGCTGATTCACATCGAACGCGATATCCGTTGCACCTACGAACAGCTGTCGCAAAAAATAGACCGGGTTGCCGCCGGGTTTATCGAGCATGGGATATCCCGGGGCGCTAAGGTGGCAATATGGTCTCCCAACGAACCCGAATGGCTGATTGCTTTGCTGGGTTTGGCAAAAATCGGTGCCATTGCGGTTCCGGTTGATCCGGGCGCCTCCAGGGACAACCTGCAATATATTCTGGAACAGTCGGAGTGCTGCGGTCTTATCATCGCCGGCGGTCCGGATGATCAGAACATGCTGGAACTGGCCGGACAGATCCGAAAAGACCTGCCGGCGATGCGGCATCTTTTTATAATCGGTGATGCCGGCGGAGCAGATGCGATTTACTGGCCCGCGTTGATTGCCGCAGGAGCGGCCGGGTCGCCGGATACTCTGGCCGCAGCAGCCCTGGCCGTGCAACCCCGTGACCCGGTTGCAATCATGTATACCTCCGGCACCACCGGAAAACCCAAAGGGGTCGTGCTGGACCATTCGGGATTGATCAATAAATCGATTGTCGCCACCGAACGCCAGGGTATCACCGCCGCTGACCGGCTGTGCCTGTTTTTTCCCTTGTTCCATATGTTCGGCAACACCTGTATTGCGCTGGCAGGTTTCTTTTCGGGCGCCGCCCTTATAATGCCGGGCAGGATGTTTGATCCCGCCCGGATTCTGACGACCATACCGGCCGAAAAATGCACGGCAATCTACGGGTCGCCCAGTATGTTGATAGCGTTGGTCGATCACCCGAATTTTCGTAAAGGCGACTGGGGCTCGCTCTCAAAAGGTATCATCGGTGGTGCACCCTGCCCGATGGAATTGATGCGAAGAATCGTGGAGGATATCGGTGTTTCCGACATCACCGTGGCCTACGGCATTACGGAAGCCTCATCCTGGATCACCATGACCTATCCCGGCGATCCGATCGAGTTGCGGGTTACGACGATTGGAACCGCCCTGTCCTGTAATGAAGTAAAAATAGTGGACCCGGCTACCGGCGCCAAACTCGAAGCCGGTCGACAGGGGGAACTGTGCACCCGGGGATTTCTGATGAAGGAATATTATCGGATGCCCGGCGCAACTGCGGCGGCGATCGACAAAAAAAACTGGTTTCATACCGGCGACCTGGGCGTCATGGATCGCCAGGGCTACCTGAAAATAACCGGCCGGGTAAAAGACGTCATCGTGCGCCGGGGCGTTGAAATTTACCCGGTGGAAATTGAGGAAGTTATCTATTTACTGCCCGAAGTTTCAGAAGTCCAGGTATTCGGATTCAATACCCCGCGGACAAAAAAAAGTCAGGAAGTCGGCGCCTGGATCAAGCTGAAAAGCGGCACTCAGCTCGACCTGGATAAGGTGGCGGCCCACATTCGGGCGCACTTGCCGGCTGACAAGATCCCGCGGCATTATAAGTTGGTCACCGAATTTCCCATGACCGGCAGCGGCAAAGTGCAAAAATACAAAATGGCGGAGATAGCGGAAGGTGAATATACGGCATAAAACGCCGGAGTGGTGGAGTGATGGAGTGATGGAGTGATGGAGTGATGGAGTGGTGGAGTGTTGGAGTGGTGGAATGATGGAGTGGTGGAGTGATGAAGTGATGGAGTAGTGGAATGATGGAGTGGTGGAGTGGTGGAGTAGTGGAGTTTTGGAGTGGTGGAATGATGGAGTGGTGGCTCATTGCGGAATCTTCCCTCCAGTACTCCAACACTCCCGTACTCCATCACTCCAGATTTTTTATTACTGGCGCAGGAACTCAGTTTGCCGCAGGGCAAAAGCTCTGTGAGGAGATTAAATATTGGGCAATTTAAATGAATTTTCTCTTAAATATCAAATATTATTAAAAACCTACCGCTGGCGGCGCATTGATCCGGTGCCGTGGACACCGCTGAAAAAGCCCTTGGCGGAATGCAACCTGATGCTGGTATCGAGTGCCGGTATCGTAGCTTCCCGGCAAAAGCCCTTTGACAACACCATTCGCGGCGGTGATCCCAGCATCCGGGAAATACCTTCCGACATCGATATCTCCCAATTGACCGAAACCCATCGCAGTGATGCTTTTGACCATACAGGCCTGCGTCTGGATCCGAACCTGGCCTTTCCCATCGACCGCTTAAAGGAACTGACAGCCGATGGGAAAATAGGATCTCTTAATCACAGGCATTTATCGATAATGGGGTCGGTTACCGCCCCCGGAAAACTGATAAAGCAGACCGTCCCGCAAGTGGTGCCCAAACTGATTGAGGATCAGGTCGATATAGCGCTTCTGATCCCCGTCTGACCGATATGCAACCAGACCGTGAGTCTGGTCGCAGCCGAACTGGAACGTCAGGGGATATCGACCGTCGCAATCCAGCTGCTGCGGTTGGCAACCGAAAAGGTAAGGCCGCCCAGGGCGTTAGCCGTGCCATTTCCGCACGGCTATCCATTGGATTCCCCCAATGATCCCGCTAAACAGCGGGCCGTGCTGGAAGCGGCCTTGTCTTTATTGGAGGACAAGCAAATCAGCCCCCCGGCAATTGTTGACTACGAGGTCAGGTAAAAATGGTGTCAGGTGTCAGGAAACTGAAGGCGGATGGCCGATAGTAGCTGGTAAGAAACGGGGAAGGTGAGAAGGTGAGATTTAAACGGAACAGAATACAGATGACAGAAGACAGAAGATAGAAGAACAACGACAGTTATTGGTTGTTGGAAGTCGAAATGCAGGATAATGCGTCCAATTTATTTGTCGGCGTTCCAGCCTCCCGGCCTCCAAGCTTCCAAGCCTTTAGCCTTTGTCCTTTAACCTTTCTCCTTGTATCTTTTTCCTTTAAACTTAGTCAACCAAGGTGTCTTGCCATGCAATTTAAAAAATTGGAGTTCTCCAACGCTGCCGGCCAGAGGTTGTCGGCCAGAATTGACCTGCCGGCAAGCCGGGATCCCGTGGCCTGCGCTCTGTTTGCCCATTGTTTTACCTGCTCTAAAAATATCAAAGCGATCAGCAATATCAGCCGTTCGCTGACCCGGCAGGAAATTGCGGTCCTGCGTTTTGATTTTACCGGACTGGGTGAGAGCGAGGGGGATTTTGCCAACACCAATTTTTCATCCAACGTCGATGACCTTGTCAGGGCTGCCGAATTTATGGCTGACCAATACCGGGCACCGAAAATATTGATCGGCCACTCTCTGGGTGGAGCGGCGGTTCTGCAGGCCGCAGGGCAGATCCCTTCGGCAGTCGCCGTGATCACGATTGCCGCACCGGCTGATCCGCGCCATGTTTCCCGTGCCCTGGGTGATTCCAAAGACATCATCGAGCAGCGGGGAGAAGCCACGGTTGACCTGTCCGGCAGACCTTTTAAAATAAAAAAACAATTTCTCGACGATCTGGCATCGGTTCGAATGCAGGAAACCATCCGCAATTTGAAGTCGGCCCTCTTGATTTTGCATTCGCCCATTGACGATGTGGTCGGAATCGAAAACGCGGCTAAAATTTTTCAAACGGCACGCCACCCAAAAAGCTTTATATCCCTGGACAACGCCGATCACCTGCTGATGGATAAAAGAGACTCGGTGTATGCAGGGTCTATCATCGCAACCTGGGCCATGCGGTATTTGGGCACCGATGTTATTCGTTAATGGTTATTGGTTAATAGTGGGGAAGGAAGGAGATTACATAATGAACGATAATTCTGAAATTGACTATTCAGCCCTGGACCGGCCGGAGGTGCTTAGGCATCTATTTCATCCGAGAGCCGAATCCGGTTCATCGATTCCAGCCCCGGGATTGCCACCCGACCCTGCCGGCAACTCGCATGTAATGATACCCGTGGCAGACGATGTTGCCATCGGGGCCCGGTTTCATATGACGCAAAAGAACGGCGGCAATATCCTTTTTTTCCACGGCAATGGAGAGATTGTCGCTGATTATGATGAGTTGGGAGGCGTCTACAATCAGATGGGCATCAATTTTCTGGCGGTGGATTATCGCGGCTACGGCCGCTCCACCGGACAGCCGACGGTCACGGCCATGATGGACGACTGTCATATCATCTTCAAATTTGTAGTCAAATGGCTGCGCGATAACGACTTCCAGGGCCCGATCATCCTGATGGGCAGATCTTTGGGCAGTGCTTCGGTATTGGAGTTGGCGGCGGCATATCCCGACGCTGTCGAGGCCCTCATTGTTGAAAGCGGCTTTGCCCATGCCGGTCCTTTACTGCAATTGCTGGGGATCGATATAGCGGCGCTGGGTTTTAAAGAAGGAAAGGGTTTTGGGAATCTTGAGAAAATCAGAGACTTTAAAAAACCGACCCTGATTATTCACGCCGAATATGATCACATAATTCCATTTTCGGATGGTCAGAAACTCTACCAAGCCTGTGCGTCCGCCAACCGGACCCTCTTGAAAATCCCCGGGGCCAACCACAATGATATCTTCATGCGCGGCTTACAGGCCTATCTGGCAGCCGTTGGAAAACTGGTGGACGCGGTAATGGAATAACGCTTAACTTCTTAAATTTATTGAGTTAAGACGCTATATCCTGACACCTGAACACTCGTGTGAAACTACGTCTATATTAATCCCAAATAGGGTATTTGAATCGTCCTCGTCGTCGTACTCGTCCTCGATACTAAAGGCGGCCCAAAAACTTCGAGGACGAGGACGAGCACGAGTACGAGTACGAAACCCAAAATGTGCTTATGAGAAAATACGTGGGTTCGGCACAGTTTCATATTTGATCAGACTGGCCGTTTTTTCGCCAGAGGCCGTGCTTGTATGAGACTTCACCTATTTAATCCCCGAAAAGGGTGTTTAAATCGTGCTCGTCGTCGTACTCGAAACTGAATGCGGTTCAAAAGCCTCGAGGACGAGGACGAGCACGAGCACGAGTACGAAACGTCGGATGCGCTTATGTGATACTTCGCCGATTTGGCACAGCTTCTTTATTCGATTTGACCGGCCGTTTGTTTGCCGGCGGTCCGCCTCCGGAGGAACACCTGAAACCTTCAGTGTAGTTTCCATCCGCCATAAGTTAGAACAATTGAATTCCGGCCCGGGGAACTACCGAAAGCGAAATTCAGCGGATTTCGATTACTCAATCAGGGACGTTTGTCGGATTTCAATCCGGCTCCGCATTTTCCCTTAAGTTTTAGATCAATTAAGACGATATTATTAGAGAATCCGGAACCCGCTCCGCACGGGATCGGCAACAAGATGCAAACCAATAGATATTAATAAACGGGCTGCTATTATAATCTTATGAATGCTGTTCAAACTGATAAATTAAGACCTGGTCAGGTTTTGGCCGAGGAAGTTCGGGACATAAACGGGCGGCTCCTGTTGGCCGGCGGCAATAAAATTGAATCCAACCATATACGAATTTTCAAAATTTGGGGAATTTCAGAGGTAAACGTTGCTGAAAAAGCCAGCCCTAAGGATAATCTTGATCCCGAACTTGATCCCGAACTGGTTGAAAAAGTGCAGGAAAGCATGTCAATTCTCTGCCGCCATGTGGATGTGGAACATCCGGCCATCAAAGAAATAGTCAAATTGGCAGTGCAATTCAGATGCCAGCATGGATTGGCTGAGGCAGAAAGTAATTTGCATATTACCGAGCCGGAAATGCCCCATGAGATTCAAGAAAATAGTGTCATTGACGAGCTGAAACAAAAAAAGGTAGTTTTGCCGGAAATCCCATCGATTGTTTTTGAGTTAAATGAAGCCATTGCCAATCCCATGTCCTCGGCCGAACTTATCGCCCAGGTGGTTAATAGAAGCCCGAGTCTTACGGCGCTGTTGTTAAAAATTGTAAATTCTTCATTTTACAGCTTCCCATCTAAAATCGACAAAGTATCGCACGCCGTGACCCTGATCGGAACGCGTGAAATTTCCGGGCTGGCCCTGGGGATCAGTATTTTATCGATCTTTAAGAACATCCCCAAAGATATAATTGATATGTATTCTTTTCTGAAGCACAGTCTGGCATGCGGTATTTTTTCAAGGGTATTGGCCGCCCATTTGAATTCCAATCAAACCGAACAGCTTTTTGTCTCGGGATTGTTGCATGATCTCGGCCGCCTGATACTGTATATTCATTTCCCGAAAGAGTCGCACAATATCGTCATCCGATCCAGGAATCGCTCCAAACTGCTTTATAAAGAAGAAAGGGATTACCTGGGCTGTGACCACACAGAAGTCGGCAGACAGCTGTTGAAACAATGGAAGCTGCCTTTAATTTTAGAAAACTGTGTCTATTACCACCATAATCCTTCTGAGGCTCCACAGACGGTTCCCGCTGCCATCGTTCACCTGGCTGATTTAATGGTAGTCAGTCTTGGTATCGGAACCAGCGGCGAGAAATTTATCCCGCCCCTGGACACAGCTGCCTGGGAAAACCTCGAATTTCCTATCAGCAGCTTTGAAAAAGTAATCGGCCAGGCAACCCACCAGTTCAAGGCGCTGGAAGTAATAATGCAGGTGTAGATGGCCCATGAGTAAAATCACAAACCTTAGTCCCGAAAATCTCCTGGCCCGGGTAGAGTATCTGGAGGAAAACAGGCGCCTGATCCAAAATGCACTTGAAATGGCGCTGTCATTGGGAGATTTTCAAAAAGACATTAATAAGGGTTACGGCTCGGAACATATTCTGCGTGAAGCAGAAAAACGCCTGGATTATCTGATTCCTTTTGATACCAAGGCCTTTTATCTCGTGGATCAGGAAAAATCAGATTTTAGTTTAGCTGTTTGCGAACCATCTACCCAAAAGAAATTCATAGAAGATCAGGTCGCTTACATGATCGATGAGGGCTTTTTTGCCTGGGCCATCCGCGAAAGACGCGGGGTGACCCTTTCCTCCCATGATCATTCAAAGCAGCTCATGTTGCATGTGATTGCCACGAATTCTCGCATTAGGGGTATGTTTGTGGGTCTGCTGCCGGATCAAAAAAATGTAATCCCGGATAAATCCTTAACCCTGTTGTCCATCATTTTGTTAAATACGGCCAATGCCCTGGAAAGCATGGAATTTTACCAGCTGCTAAGTAAACAGAACACGCTTCTGGAAAAAAAAGTAGATGAGAGAACAAAGGCATTGGCCCAATCCGAGCGGCAGCTCCAGCAGGTGATGAAATTGCAGGCGATCGGCACCCTGGCCGGCGGTATTGCGCATGACTTTAACAATATACTTTTTCCGATCGTGGGCTACACCGAATTGACAATGGACGAATTCCCGGATGACAGTCAGGCCAGAAAAAACCTGGAAGAAGTTCTCAAGGCCACCAACCGCGCCAAAGAACTGGTCCAGCAAATACTGACCTTCAGCCGCCGGGGCGGGCAGGAACGCAAGCCGTTGCGGGTTCAGTTTTTGATTAAAGAGTCTCTTAAATTATTGCGTGCCACGATCCCGTCGACCATCGAGATCGATTGCGATGTTGACGAAAAATGCAGCCCCATCATGGGTGATCCGACCCAGATCCATCAGGTCGTGATGAATCTTTGCACCAATGCCTATCATGCCATGCAGGAAACGGGTGGAAAGCTTGAAGTTAAACTGAAAGAAGTTGACATCAGCTATAAAGAGTCAATGGAACGGGTGGGAATGAAAGTCGGAAGGCATCTAAAATTAACGGTAAAGGATGCCGGACACGGGATGGGCCCGGAAGTATTGGAGCGCATTTTCGAACCCTACTATACCACCAAAGAACCCGGCAAAGGAACCGGGTTGGGGCTATCGGTCATCCACGGCATCATTAAGAATCACGGAGGCGATATCAGCGTCAGCAGCCAGCCGGGCAAAGGCACCACTTTTGACACCTATCTGCCGGCTGTCGATGAAGTCGATGCGGAAACCATTCCGGCGGCGACCGCAGCTGCAGTCCCGGGAAATGAGAGCATACTATTGATCGATGATGAAAAGCAAATCATCGATATCGAACAACGAATCCTGGAACGTCTCGGGTACAGGGTTACACCGAAAACCGATAGTGAGGAAGCGCTCGAGGAATTTGTGTCTCTGCCCGAAAAATTCGATTTGGTCATCACGGATATGACGATGCCGAAAATGACCGGCGATCAATTGGCGCGCAAAATATTGGAAATCAAGCCTGACATTCCGGTAATTCTATGTACGGGATTTAGTGAGACCATGACCGAAGAAAAGGCCCTGGACATGGGAATTGATAAATTTATCATGAAACCGATCGTCAAAGATGAACTGGCAAGTACCATTCGCGCCGTTCTGGACACCCCCAAAACCCTGCCGAACTAAACATCATAACCGATAATTCCCCTTTATTTTTTTAGCACAGTAATATAATTTCTTCCTGATAGCCCAACATCATACCAGGAAATGAAAATGAAGAGACATACGCACAACTTTGTCGAGACTTACCAGGGTCTGGTAGGATACGGCGCGGATCGGGAAACAGATGAAAATACGCTTATCTATTATCTCCAGAAATTTTCCGATGACAAGTTTATGGCATTGCTTACGAAACGAATGACTGACGCGGAAATGCTGGAGTTGTTCAACATGGTCAACCGCCTCCTGAAAGCCCATCTGACGGAGGCTGAATACCACACCCTGTTTCTGAAAGACGAGCATGGGGAGTAAGGCCGGATGCTGGATGCTAGATGCTGGATACTCGATACTGGATGATTAATGGTGGCAGGTGGTAGAAACCGGTATTCGGCATTCGGCGCACGGCATTCGGCAATTAAAATCTGTCGCGCCTATACGGCTCATCGGGAAAAAGTTATAAGGTGGAAGGTGGAAGACGGGAGATAAAGGGTAGTAGGTGACAGGAAAGGAGAAATAAGCCAACATGTTCACCCAAAAACAGCTGGAACGTTATGCCGACGTATTGTGGTGGGGGCTGAAGACCGCAAAAAAGGCTGCGTTCAAAAAAAATGATATTCTTCTGATTCGTTATAACAATTCCGCGGTTCGGCTGGCAGAGGTACTCTACGCCGCATTGTTATCCAGGGGCATGCACCCCGTTCAGCGCGTCAGCCCGAGCGCGGTCATGGAAAAGGAATTTTACCTGCGCGCCTCCAACCGGCAGTTGGTCTTTATCCCCCCCGGCGAGAAAGAGCTTATGTCCCGGATTAGCGGAAGCATTTATCTGCATGGGCCTGAATCCATCACCCACCTGAGCCAGGTGTCCCCCCGTAAAATCGGCAAAGCCGCCGTGGCGCAAAAAGCAATGCGCGACATTCTTAACCGCCGGGAGACCCAAGGCGCGTTCAGCTGGACGCTGTGCGTCTACCCCACTGCTGAGTTGGCCGAGCAGGCTGGCCTCAGCCTGAGGCAATACACGGGCCAGGTGGTAAGAGCCTGCTTTTTGAATAAATCAGACCCGGTCTCCGAATGGCGCAATATTTATAATAATGCCCGTTCGATCAAAAAATGGCTGAATTCTATGAAAATAAAATTCCTGCATGTCGAGTCCGACCATTTTGATCTGGAGATAACTCCGGGAGCCAAAAGGCAGTGGATCGGCATATCGGGACGCAACATCCCCAGTTTTGAGATTTTCGTTTCACCGGACTGGCGCGGAACCCGCGGGACGTACTATGCCGATCAGCCCTCCTATCGCAGCGGCAATCGCGTCGAAGGCGTCCGTCTGGAGTTTGCCAAAGGCAAAGTGGTGAAAGTAACAGCCGCTTCCGGCCGGGAATTTATGAAAACGCAGCTGAAAATGGATAAAGGCGCAGAGAAGGTGGGCGAATTTTCCTTGACTGACAAGCGTTTTTCTAAAATAAATCGATTTATGGCCAACACCCTGTTCGATGAAAACTACGGCGGCAGGTACGGAAATTGCCACATCGCCCTGGGTTCCGCTTATTCCAACACCTATGCCGGTGACAGCAGACGGCTAAACCCGTCGCTCAAGCAAAAGCTGGGTTTTAATGATTCCGCCCTTCACTGGGATCTGGTCAATACTGAAAAGAAGCGGGTCACCGCCCATTTACAGACCGGCAAGGCCGTCACTATATATGAGAACGGTTGTTTTGCCTACTAGGGCCTAATAATAGCGATTGAGGTTATTGCGCAGGGATTGTCAAATTCCGACAGCTGCCTGGGGCGCCATCGTACCAAAGGATCGAATGGAGTCCACCAGCTTTTTCAGGGGAAATGGCTTTGGCAGTACCATATCGAAATCTTGATCTTCAAGTTGCCAGGGCGTTCCGGATATGGCGATGACCGGGATGGATTGTCTATTGGAACTTCGTATATGTTTTGCGACACCATTGCCGTCAACCCCCGGCATACGGATGTCGGTGATGACGATGTCAAAATTACCATCGTCAAATTTGTCGATTCCTTCCTGACCGTCTCCGGCGGTTTCAACCTTGTGACCGAAACTGGTCAGTGCCTGATAAATTAGCTGTAAAATGCCTTTTTCATCGTCAATAACTAGAATTGTACTCATGGATTCTCTCCAACACGACCCGCGTTTTTCGATTGTCTCGATGAACTAATAATATCCAAATTAAGTGGCATTGTCAACAATATGTTGTGTGCAACAGATCGACCCACCACAACATATGGCGTTTTATCTGAAGTCAGATGTTGAATTTAGTATATTATCAAATCGTTATGATTCAGGATGCTTCTTTATCGACGGTTAAAGAATCCGGAGGGGTTATGAACAATTTCAAAATCATAGCCTACAAGTGCTTATTTATAAGAATTTACTGTGGAGTGTCAAATCGGATTATATATGGTTTGTTAAATTGAATAAGAAAGTTATTAACAATTTCTATGATTTTGATATTAAAAGAAATAATTACAACATCCTTCTCAACTATTATAAATAAACCTTTAATGAAGCGCTAACTTTCTTCAAATATTTTAGATAGATCGACTAAATCCCTTAAGTTATCAACAATTTTCTTTCCTTCAGATATCGTCGATTATCTACTCTTTTTAAGGTTTTTGGTATAGCGCAATAAAAAAACGCCTCGCAATGCAAGGCGTTCTATTTGGTGCTAATTGTTGAAATTAAATCGCCTAATTCGGCATGCCGCCGACACGGCCGTCAGTTGATAAAAGCCCGGCAGCCGTTCAGTTGGTTAGACTTTGTATTTTCCGAAATCATCCGGTGACAAGTTCTCGAGGTAATCCGCCCATTTTTTGCCCTCTTCACTGGTGTCGACGACTTCCGCTTCACCATCGCTTATTTTGGATTTTTGCATGACCGAGTCTTCCACAAAAATGGGGGCGCTAAATCGCAGCGCCAGGGCGATGGCATCACTGGGACGAGCATCAATATCAAAATTGCCGTTTTTCGACACAAAATAGATTCGAGCGAAAAAAGTGTTATCCTTTAGATCACAGACCTCTATTTTAGCGATTGATATCTCCAGGGAATCGGAAAAATTCTTAAACAGATCGTGGGTCATGGGACGTTCATATTTAATATCTTGCAGGGCCGAAGCGATGGAAGTGGCTTCAAGCAGTCCGATCCAGATAGGGATGGCCTGATCACTCTCTTCTGATTTTAGTATAATAATGGGAGTGTTTGATGCTGGATCCATTGTCAAGCCCGCTATGCTTACTTTATGCAGCATAACATTTTTCTCCTTTCAAGCCTGCGGCTGTAGGTTCTATTGCGACGGGCTTTCCCCACAGAGAATGCGCGTAAGCTTGGTCAATCTTAACGTGTACGATTTTCCCCGGAATTATTTCGCAGCAGCTCCCGGGAATATCACATTGATAAAAATTCACAATTTTGTTGGTGGATGTGCGTCCGGTCCACTGGGCAGCCTGGTTCGATTCGACAAGGCTGCCGGAAGATTGTTTTTTGCTGAAGCCTTCGGCTAATACGGGTTGAATCGAGCCGATCATGGCTTCATTCTTCCTTTTCGTGTAAGTATCCTGCAATTCCAATAGAATTTGCAGCCGCTCGCTCTTATCCGCCTCTGAAATTTTGGCCTTAAACTGCGTGGCAGGCGCATTCGGTCGATCGGAATACATAAATGCAAAAAGGCCGTCAAACTCTACTTTTCTCATCAAATCCAGGGTATCATCGAAGTCCGAATCCGATTCCCCCGGAAAGCCGACAATCATATCAGAGGTTATTGCGATATCAGGATAAGTATCCCTGAGTTTGGCAACTTTGTCAAGGTACAGCTCTTTCGTATATTTGCGGTTCATTTTTCTCAGCATCCGGTTGGACCCGGATTGAACCGGCAAGTGGATATGCTTGCATAGTTTATCATTGACTTGAAAGGCATTAATCAGATCCTGATCGAAGTCCTTGGGATGGGATGTCGTAAATCGAATTCTTAATAGACCCTCGATGGCTTGAACCCGGGCCAGCAATTCTGTGAAACTTAGCAGGCCCTCTTTTTTACCGTAACTGTTTACATTTTGTCCCAGCAGGGTGACCTCCCGGATGCCGGAATCTACTAACATCTTTATTTCATCGACAATACTATCCGGATGACGACTGGTTTCCCGACCCCTTACGTAAGGGACCACACAATAAGTACAATAATTGTCACAACCCCGCATAATGGTTACAAAACGCGATACTAAATTTTCGTCCGGCTGGGCGGGGGCCGGGTCAAACAGGTCCGGGATTTCAGTCATGGCAACGTCGACGATGCGGCAGCGTCTCGCCTCAATTTTGCTGATCAGCGCCGGCAGGCGATCAATGGCCTGGGTTCCGAACACAAGATCGACGTGGGGCACCCGCTTAAGTATATTAGAGCCCTCCTGCTGGGCAACACACCCCCCGACGCCTACAATCAGACCCGGCTTCTTTTTTTTAAGTCGGGCCAGCCGCCCCAGAAAGCTAAAGGCTTTTTGCTCGGCCTTGGCCCGCACCGTGCAAGTGTTGAGAAGCACCAGATCCGCTTTCTCCAATGTTGCTGTCTGATGATAGCCTGTGGCCGCCAGCTGAATTGCAATCTGCTCGGAATCATAGACATTCATCTGACATCCGATAGTATTTATGTAAAGGTACTTACTCAGCATAAAATCTTTCTCGCTTAATCCCTCAATTCCTGAATCCCTAACCCGGACAAGCCGGAAATGACGAATGACAAACGAATTGATAGCTGTCTAATTCCCCGCCTTTTCCATCATGATATCATGTTTGAGATCTTCTAAAATCGTCTCCACGTCCCGGACACAGCCCGGCGCAATTTGAAGCTCGATGAGGCCGGCTTCGGAATCCAGGGTTGTAAGGATTGCCAGCCCGTCGTAGGCTTCGATAATGAATCGCAGAAAGGCAATCCTGCGCCGGTCAACCCGATAGCGTTGCTTTATGGTTTCACTAGGATTACAGTTAGTCGCCATCGCAATGATTCATGGGCTCCGCTAAATTTTAAAGCATCATTTAGTATAAGCATATCCGCTGCTTTTTCAATAAAAAAGACCGCCGGGATCTAGATCCAATACCGAATACCGAATACCGAATGCCGAATACCGAATACCGAATGCCGAATACCGAATGCCGAATACCGAATGCCGAATGCCGCTATCCCACCTCCCACTTCCGACTTCCAACTTCCGACTTCCCAATTTTCCCCTTGTCCACCCGTCTGATCTAGTGTATTTCGCACTCATGAAAAAGCAATGGAATATGCTTAATCCGGATCCGGCAAATGTTCGTGAACTGAGCCAAAAGTTGAATTGTCATCCGGTAACGGCCATGGTCATGGCCAATCGCAATATTAAAACGCCATCGGACGCTCATCGTTTTCTAAAGGTTTCTTTGAATAATCTGCGCCAACCGTCTTCTTTAAAAGATATAGATGCTGCGGTCAAACGGATCTATGCCGCCATCACCGGCAATCAAAAGATATTGATATTCGGAGACTACGATGTTGATGGCATAACGGCCACCACGATCCTGCTGATTTTTTTGCGGTATGTCGGCGCCGACGTAACCTACTACATCCCCCACCGGATAAATGAGGGCTACAGCATTCAGCCGACGCATATTTCCCGCTATGCCCGTCCGCACCGGTTCGATTTGATCATTACCGCCGACTGCGGTTCCGGCAGCCACCAGGCGGTTGCCGCGGCCAACCAATCCGGCATTGATATGATAATTACGGATCACCACAACATCGGTCATGATATACCACCGGCGCTGGCCGTTATCAATCCCAAACGCGCTGACTGCAATTCCGGGCTGCAGAGCCTGGCCGGTGTTGGTGTGGCATTTTTTCTGCTGATCCGCTTGCGAACCTATTTGCGGGAAAAAGGTTTCTGGCAGAAGCAGCCGGAACCCAACCTGAAAAGCTACTGTGATCTGGTGGCCCTCGGCACGGTGGCGGACATGGTGCCGCTCGTCAACGAAAACCGCATACTTTGCAAAACGGGCCTGGGCCTGATCAACACCGGCCACCGGCCCGGCCTGACCGCCCTGGCCCAGGCCAGCGGTATCCGCAACGATACCCTCGATGCCGACGATATTGCTTTCAGACTGGCGCCCCGCTTAAATGCGGCCGGCCGCATGGACCACGCGGCCAGGGCCGTCGAACTATTGACGACCCAGGATGCCGAGTCTGCCGCAACAACCGCTCAAACGCTAAATCAGCTGAACCAGAAAAGACAGCAGATGGAAAAGGGAACCCTGGCAGAAATCGAGCAGTATATATCAACCAATGCCTCACTGCTCCGTCAGCGGTCATTGGTGCTTTCACAGGAGGGTTGGCATGCGGGACTGCTCGGAATCGTTGCCTCGCGGCTCATGCAGCGTTACTACCGGCCGGTGGTCCTGATCGCGACCGAAGATGGCGTTGGAAAAGGCTCTGCCCGCAGTGTTGGCGGAATTAATTTATATGATGCCCTGGCGGAGTGCCGGCAACATCTCGCATCTTTCGGGGGACATTCCATGGCCGCCGGCCTGAAAATACGGCAGGAAAATATTGCAGACTTTCAACAGGCTTTCGAAAACGCCATTCAAAACCGATCGACATCCGAGGATTTAGTCCAAACGTTGAATATAGACGGAGAGCTTGATTTTGCGAGCATTTCAGGCAACCTGATAGACGAATTGGAATCTCTGATGCCCTATGGCACCGGCAACCCCGAACCCATTTTCAAATCTTCCGGCATTCGGGTGGTTTCGTCAAGAATATTGGGCAAACGTCACCGCCGCATGGTTTTAAGGCAGGCATCGAGATCGGCGACGCCGACCATTCAAGCCATTCATTTCAACGTCGATGAGCAGAGTGCCAGGGAAAAGAATTTTGCCGAGATTGCCTTCAAGCTGCGCTGGAATCGCTGGAACGACCAGAAAAAGGCCCAGCTAGTCGTCGAGGATCTGCAGTAAACATTTTTGCTTGCATTCCTGATTTTGAATTATTATTATGCGACTGCAGCATAAAGACAATAATCGATGTTATTCCTTAACTATTCAATCTACAATTTTCAAATTTAAGTCCATAAGGGAGCGTCATGGCTAAGGTATTCCGACCAAGTTCTCGCGAATCGACTATTTTATCAAAAATTGAATCGACCAAGGAACACATCCGCCGGCTGGCAATCAGCAGGGTCAGAGATTGCTCGGAGCCCCTGGCCAATGGTATTGCAACGAAATTGGTCGAAAGCAGCCTGGTTGAGACGACCAACAAAAATACCCTGGAAGAGCAAATCCAAAAATGTCTGGACAAGTTGAGCCGGCTGGACGATTTTGAAGTCGATTACCAGGTTGCACCGTTTCGAAATCTCGTACCCCAGCCGCAAATCGTCAGCTTGTATGTCACCGCCTATGTGATTGAGAAGCTGATCAATCACAAGGACGTGGTGGACATTTTCGGATCGGATGAAGATATTTATCTGACCATTAACCAGCAAGTAAAAAAATATATGCCGCTATAATGCGCCCCAGCTTCCACCCCAGGCTGATCAACGATCCCTTTGGCGACCCCGGGCTTTTCATTCCTTTCCTTTTTCAAAAACGTGCCTTAATCTTTGACCTCGGTGATATCAACGGTCTGGCGGCCAAAGATATCCTCAAAATCAGCCACGCCTTCGTGACCCATACCCACATGGACCACTTTATCGGGCTCGACCACCTGCTGCGCATTATGCTGGGACGGGAGAAAACGCTCTCCATCTTCGGCCCCCGGGAGTTTTTGAACAATGTCGAGGGCAAGCTGTCGGGTTATACCTGGAACCTGGCGGATAAGTACAATTACCCGCTTTGTTTGCAGGCCACCGAAGTCCATCCCGATCGGACAATTTGCCGCCGGTATTGCTGCCGGGACAGGTTCGAGCCCCTGCAGGATGTTAGCGAGGCGCCCTTTGACGGCGTTTTGTATGAAGAACCGGCATTTAAAGTCTCAGCGGTTATCCTCGACCATCAGATACCCTGCCTGGGGTTTTCGGTAAAAGAGCGTTTTCACATCAATATTATCAGGGAGGGATTAAACCGCCTGTCTCTGGCGCCGGGCCCGTGGTTGTCGGAGTTTAAGCAGGCCCTGTACGATGGGAAAGAACCCGGCGCGACGTTTGAATTGGGTCAAGCGGGACCGCCGGGCAAAAATAAATTTGTCCTGGCCGAGCTTGCCGGGCAAATCGCACGGATCACGCCGGGTCAAAAAATCACCTATATTAGCGATGTGGTGTTCAGCGATGCCAATAAGCAAAAAATCATGGAATTAGCCCGGGATTCCGATCATCTATTTATCGAAGCCGTATTCCTGGAGAAAGACCGCGAGTTGGCCCGCGCCAAAGGCCACCTGACGGCCCGGCAAGCCGGTCATATCGCCGCCCGGTCAGGCGCCAGACAATTCGATATATTCCATTCTTCCCCGCGCTATGCCGATCAGCAGCCATTGCTTTACGAGGAGGCTTTAGAGGCATTTAAACAAGAGCCGCCAGTTTAAGCTGGATCAGGCAGATCTCCCGGCGCCCCGTATTGTCGATCCGAACCGGCCCGTTGGCCGAACTCGTAAAAGACTCCCCCGGGCCCACCTGCTTGTCCTGAGCTGTGTCCTTTAGACGGGCTTCGCCTCTTATGACCAGGAAGTGCTGAATTCTGTTCTTGCCGCCTGACAATTCAAGCGTACTATCGGCATAAACCGTCAATTCAGATGCCGTATAATCATTCCGTTGCTCAAGCAGCTTGGAGATGCCCCAGGGATGATACACCGTGCGATGCTGCTGGTACTCCTTGCGTCCGCGATCTTTTAATTCGGATACGATGGATTTCACATCCCGGCTATGCTCGATGTCCGAAACAAAAATCGAATCCGGGGTCTCGACCACCACGAGATCCTGCAGACGGTTGGCGGCGATCAGGCGATCGTGGCTTTGCAGAAAACAATGGCGGGTGTCCCGGGCAATCACATCGCCATCGATGACGTTTTGGGACTCATCTTTCTCCAAAAAGTCATACAGTGACTTCCAGGAACCAATGTCGCTCCAGCCAAAATCAGAGGGCACCACGACGCATTTATCGGTTTTTTCCATGATGGCATAGTCAATGGAGATATTGTCGAATCGATCATAATCTTCACCGGCAATGGGTCGATCGGCGCAAAAACAAGCCTCCATGGCAGTCAGCATTTTAGGCTGAAAAATTTTGAATTCCGCCAGCAGTACGGACGCTTTAAAGGCAAACATCCCACTGTTCCAGAAGAAATTGCCGGCCTTGATATATTGCTCCGCGGTGGACCGGTTCGGCTTTTCAACGAAACGCTTGACTTTGAGAGCCCGCAGATCGTAATTGTCGCCGCCTTCAATGTAGCCGTATCCGGTTTCGGGATAGTTCGGCTTGATGCCGAAGGTGACAATATTGCCCCGGTCGGCCAGGTCAATCGCCACGCGCAGCCGCTCGTGAAAGGAATCGATGTTGCCGATCACATGATCGGCCGGGAAAACGCACATAATCCCGTCGGCAGCGGCCTGGTGGATATGAAAGGCGGCCAGCAGGATCGCCGGTGCGGTGTTGCGTCCGCTGGGTTCTCGAATAATTTTACCTTCGGATACCAGCCCGATATCATCCATGTGACGCGCAATTTCGTGAAAATGCTGCTCGCCGCAGACGACCCTGACATTTTGCAGGTCCAACAACGGGTCCAGCCGTTTAATCGTGCTTTGCACCAGCGAATCATTGCCGATGAATTTGACCAGCTGCTTCGGGTACAATTCGCGAGACACGGGCCACAATCGCGTACCGGTGCCGCCGGCCAGCAAAATTGCGAAAGCCTTACCTGTTGAATCCGCCATTAAACGGTTTCTCCTTTCTGCCATTGCGGTTGAGACCGTTGAGGGCCGATGCGGCCGGCACCGCGCTGCAGCGGGTGTCAACGGCACGATAGCCCAAAAAATTGTCGACCTCACGGCTTAACGCCCCGCCCGCCTTTAACCGGAGCGCATCCGGCAGGGCAATGACCGAATCCGTGTTTTCAGGGCTGCGCAGATGCAAAAAGGCCGGGCACCCCCCCGGGTGTCTTTCCAGGATCGCGTGCAGATCGGTCAGGATGTCCCGATCGGTGCGGCTGATTTCCAGGTTCAGGTGGACGCTGGCCGTCCAGGTTTCTTCGGCCTTGTTGATGGGGATGACCGTGTCGGCCAGGATTTTTACCGATTGCTCGTCCTTTTGAACCTGTCCCTGGACCAGCAAGGGTTTGTCCTCCACGAGCAAATCCCTGACATTGGCAAACACACGCGAAAACACGATCGCCTCAACCGCGCCGTGCATATCCTCGATGGTCACAAAGGCCATGAGGTCGCCTTTCTTGGTCTTGATGACTTTGGAGCTTTGGACAAGTCCGCCGATTCGGACCACCCCGCCGTCGCTCAACTCTTTGATGGAAATTGCATTGGCATTGGTAAATTTGTCCAACAGCTCTTCATAGCGTGTCAGGGGATGGCCGGTTAAATAAAAGCCGAGAGACTCTTTCTCAAAGGTCAGAAACTGTTTCTCATCCCATTCGCCGATTTCAGGCAGCACGGGGGCGTTGATGCTGGGCTGGCTTTCGCCCATATCGAACAGGCCCATCTGCGGGTCATTGCGTTCGCGCTGAACCCGTTGGCCGTATTCGAGGGCGCCTTCCAGGGCCGCCATCATCTGGGACCGTTTGGCGCCGGTGGAATCAAATGCACCGCATTTGATCAGGCTTTCGACCACCCGTTTGTTAACCTTTTTGAGATCCACCCGTTCACAGAAATCAAACAATGATTCGAGCCGCTTCTCAGCGCGGCCGGCGATGATCGATTCAATGGCATTTTCACCGACATTTTTAACTGCCACCAGCCCGAACCGGATCCGGGACTCATCCACCGTAAATTCGACATCGCTTTCATTGATGTCCGGCGGTAGAATCGGGATATTGTGGTTGCGGCATTCAGCGATAAACTTGACCACACCGTCGGTGGAGTGCATTTCACTGGTCAGCAGCGATGCCATAAACTCCACCGGATAATGCGCTTTCAGAAAGGCGGTTTGATAGGCAATCAGGGCATAGGCCGCACTGTGGGACTTGTTGAATCCGTAGCCGCCGAATTTTTCGATCAGATCGAAAAGCTTTTTGGCGCGATCGGCGGGAATTTTATTGTTTTTGGCACCCTGCACAAATCGCTGGCTGTGGTCGGCCATGATTTCAGGGATTTTCTTGCCCATGGCTTTGCGCAAATCATCGGCCTCGGCCATGGAATAATTGGCCAGTTCACCGGCAATTTTCATAACCTGCTCCTGATAAACGATCACCCCGTAGGTCTCCTTCAGGATGGGCTCGAGCTCAGGCACCATGTATTCCACCGCTTTGCGACCATGTTTGCGGGCCACATAATCGTCGATCATGCCGCTCTCCATGGGACCCGGACGGTAGAGGGCCACCAGTGCGATGATATCATCGAAGCATTCCGGCTTCAACCGGACGAGCAAATCTTTCATGCCCGAACTTTCGAGTTGGAAGACCCCGGTGGTATCGCCGGCCGACAATAGGCGGTAAGTCGCCGGATCGGTCAGCTCGATATTGTCAAGATCCAGCGGCGGCTTGCCCTGTCGTTCGATCAAAGCCAGGGTATTGGCGATAACCGTCAGGTTGCGCAGTCCCAGGAAGTCAAATTTGACCAGCCCGATCTTTTCGACGATTTTCATGTCGAACTGGGTGACCACTTCCCCCTTTTTCCCCTTGTACAACGGCAGATAATCCACCAGCGGCCGATCGGCAATGACGACCCCGGCGGCATGGGTCGAGGCGTGCCGCGGCAGTCCTTCGAGCACCCGGCAAATCTGGATCAGTTCGCTCACATTGGGGTCTTTGGCAGCCAGATCGGCCAATCGCGGCTCCTGCTGCAGGGCCGCATCGAGACTGATATTTAAAACATCCGGCACCATCTTGGCAATGGCATCGACTTCACGCAGGGGGATGTCCAGCGCCCGGCCCACATCACGGATGACGGCCTTGGTCTTGAGTTTACCGAAGGTGATAATCTGGGCCACATAATCACCGCCGCCGTACCGGTCGACCACATATTTGTAGATTTCCTCCCGGCCTTCGATACAAAAATCGACATCGATATCCGGCATGCTTTTGCGGGCCGGGTTGAGGAACCTTTCAAAAATCAATCCATGGGCGATGGGATCCAGGTCGGTGATCCCCAGGCTGTAGGCTACCAGACTGCCGGCCGCCGAGCCCCGGCCGGGTCCTACCGGAACGCCCGATTCTTTCGCATGGCGTATAAAGTCCGAGACGATTAAGAAATAGCCGGGAAATCCCATGTCTTTGATGGTGTCGATCTCGTAATCGAGGCGTTTGAGATAGACCGCTTCATCGATCTCAGGGGTTTTTAGTTTTATCCGATCGATGATGTCGCGATACCCGGCGCGCACTTTTTCATCAAACACCTCGTCCACACTTTTCTCGGTTCCGGAATCAAATTTGGGAAAGTGATAGGTATTGAAATCAAATTCCAGATTGCAGCGGCCGGCAATATCCACCGTGTTGCTTAACGCATCCGGGTAGGAATTGAAATAGGCATGCATTTCCTCTTTAGACTTGAGGTAAAGCTGGTCGGTCCTGAACTTCAGCCGATCATTGTCATGAACGGTTTTGCCGGTTTGAATACACAAGAGGACATCGTGGGCCCGGACGTCCTCTTTTTGCAGATAATGACAGTCATTGCTGGCCGCCAGCGGGATCGACAATCGCTGACTCATGTCCAGCAGGGTCTGGTTCACGTGTTCCTGGATATCGATACCATTGTTCTGGACCTCGAGATAAAAGTTATTTTCGCCGAATATTTTCTGATACTCCCGGGCCGCGGCATCGGCCACGTCCAGGTTGCTGTCCCGGATCCGCCGCGGCACTTCACCGTGCAGGCAGGCGGACATGGCGATCAAGCCTTGGCTGTGCTCGCGCAACAGCTGTTTATCGATGCGGGGTTTGTAATAAAATCCCTCGAGTTGGGCGGCGGAGGTTAATTTACAAAGGTTGCGGTAGCCCTCCTGATTTTCAGCCAGCAGGATCAAATGGGTAAGCCCCTTGTTGTCCAGTGGTGTCTTATCGAATCGGCTGCGGGGTGCGACGTAAATTTCGACGCCGACAATCGGCTTGATACCGGTTTTGGTCGCTTTTTCATAAAATTCGACGGCACCGAACATGGTGCCGTGATCGGTGGTCGCCACCGAATGCATGCCGAAATCAGCGACACGCTGCAGCAAATCATCGATGCGAATGGCGCCATCCAGCAAACTATATTGGGTATGAACGTGAAGATGAACGAAATCGGGAATATTGGCGGTTGTCATGGGGTGATATGCCTTCTTGGTAATTTATAGGGTTCAGGTTATGGGCCGCAGATTGTGGGTTGCGTTTTGCGAGGTTCGGGTTACGGGTTACGGGTTGCGCGGTCCGGGTTGCGCGGTCCGGGTTGCGCGGTCCGGGTTGCGCGGTCCGTGATTATAAGCGCTTAGCGCCATCTTAGCAACAATATATTACGGTTCTATAACCCAATAGAAGTTGATCCATCGCGTGGCTTTAAATTTTTTTTAAATTTCGGAATATTGGAGTACTGGAGTGTTGGAGTATTGGCTGAAGGTTTGATGTCTTTTTTAATACACCCAGTACTCCATCACTCCAATACTCCATTTTTTTTAATGTCGGTTAGTCCAACCGGTAATTCGGCGCTTCCTTGGTGATGATCACATCGTGCACGTGGCTTTCGCGCATACCGGCGGCGCTGATTTTCATAAAGCGGGCCTTTTCCCGCAGCTCATCCAGCGTGCGGCAGCCGCAGTAGCCCATACCGGATTTCAAGCCCCCGATCAGCTGATAAATATTGGATGACAGCGAACCCCGGTAGGGGACACGCCCGACAATGCCCTCGGGAACCAGCTTATCGTCCTCAGTTTGCTCGCTTTGATAATATCGGTCCTTGCTGCCTTTTTTCATCGCTTCGATCGATCCCATGCCGCGGTACATCTTGTAGCTGCGTCCCTGGTAGAAAACCACTTCACCCGGGCTTTCTTCGGTGCCGGCCAAAAGTCCGCCGACCATGATACAATGGGCCCCGGCGCCAATGGCCTTGGTAATGTCGCCGGAAAACCGGATACCGCCGTCCGCAATCAGCGGCACACCGGTATTGGCGGAAACGGAGCGGCAATTCATAATGGCCGTCATCTGGGGCACACCGATCCCGGCCACGATGCGCGTGGTGCAAATCGATCCGCCGCCGATCCCGATCTTGACCCCATCGACACCGGCCTCGATCAGGTCTTCCGCACCTTGGGCGGTTCCGACATTGCCGGCAATGACTTCGACGCCGTCGAAGGTACTTTTTAAGGCCTTGACGCCATTGACAACATTGGCTGAATGGCCATGGGAAGTGTCAAATAATATAATATCGGCGCCGGCCTTGAGCAAGGCTTCGGCCCGTTCCAGGGAATCGGGGCCGACGCCGATCGCAGCCCCTACTCGTAGTCGCCCCATAGAGTCCTTGCAGGCATTGGGATATTTTTTGATTTTTTCAATGTCCTTGGTTGTGATCAACCCTGTCAGCCTGCCGTCTTTGTCAACCACCAGAAGCTTTTCAATGCGGTGCTGGTGCAGCAGCTTTTTTGACTCGTCCAGATTAATGCCTTCGGGGACCGTGATCAGTTTTTCGTGGGTCATTACCTCGGTCACGCGTTTGTCCAGGTTGGTCTCAAACCGTAAATCCCGGTTCGTAACGATGCCGACAAGTTGGTCGCCTTTGGTCACGGGCACGCCGGAAATGCGGTATTCTTCCATCAACGCGATGACTTCGTTGATCTTCTGATCCGGATGGATCGTAACCGGATCGACAATCATACCGCTTTCAGATTTTTTAACCTTATCCACCTCCATGGCCTGGCTTTTGATGCTCAGATTACGGTGGATAAATCCCAGTCCGCCTTCCCGGGCCATGGTAATGGCGGCCTTAGCCTCGGTGACCGTATCCATGGCGGCGCTTACCAGAGGAATATTGAGTGAAATATTTTTTGTCAATCGCGTGCTGATATTCACATCTTTCGGCACGACATCCGAATAATTTGGAATTAACAGGACATCGTCAAATGAATAAGCTTCTTCAGGCGAAATTTTTGGCATTGCAGACCTCCCAGGGGCGTTTTAATATTATCTGGTTATATAGAAAGCCCAAGTGAATTAATTTCGTAGAAGTAAATCAGCCTGGATTCCATTTTTAATTTGTCTACAGGTTATTTTAGCTGATGAAGCGACTTGTTCTACAATTCGCATGAATTTT